>ENA-ORDR01000988-ORDR01000988.1-marine-metagenome-genome-assembly--contig:-NODE-988-length-13825-cov-6.476360_pt1 | contig 13825 bp, 13 predicted proteins | sample MGYA00240993_ERZ508538 | MGnify/ENA primary metagenome ERZ508538 (study PRJEB26207, sample SAMN05421999) | marine metagenome | isolation source: Monterey Bay, California, USA | place: USA:Monterey Bay...
TGTTTCATAAATCCAATAATTGTTACACCTATAAAAATAAATGCAGCTAAAACAAATGTTACAATGATATGACTAGTAACAGTGAAAGTATACGGTATCATTCCAAACATGTTGCAAAAGAGCACAAACATAAAAAGTGAAAATATAAATGCAAAATATGGTTTTGCTTTAAGGCCAGCTGTATCGCTAATCATTTTTGAAACAAATGTGTAACTAAGTTCTGCTAGCAGTTGGATTTTATTTGGTATTAATGAATTTTTTTTTGATCCAAGATTAAAAATTAATAGAATTGCAACTGAACTAATAATCATAAACAAACTTGCATTTGTAAATGAAATATCAAATGTGCCTATTTTAATTTCTGGCCCAATTCTGTGCACATTGAATTGAGTCATTGGATTTGATGCCATAAATTTTATCTATTTTTGCATATTTTTTGCAGATCTAATTACGTTGGTAATTCCAGCAACCACACCCACAAAAAAAAATATTAATATAAACCAGGGTTTAGTACCAAAGGTCTTGTCAAAAATAAACCCAATAATTGTCCCTACAGCCACAGCTGATACTAATTCTGTGCTCAATTTGAAGGCAGTTCCAATAGATGATGGATTATCCTTTTTATTATAGAGATTTTTCTTTGAAATTTTACTTTTTGCAATCTCTAAGCGAGTTTTGAACGGATCTTTTGGCATTTATATAGTTTAGGCAACCATACTCTCTGCTTTTTGTAAATCAACAGCTACTAGCTGACTTATACCTTTTTCTGGCATAGTTACCCCATAAAGTCTATTCATTTTAGACATCGTTAGAGCGTGGTGAGTTACAATAATAAATTTTGTATTAGTAATTTTAATTAGTTCCTCAAGTAAATTACAAAACCTTGTGACGTTAGCATCATCAAGAGGGGCATCAACCTCATCTAATACACAGATAGGAGATGGGTTAGTTAAAAAAACTGCAAAAATTAAAGATAAAGCAGTAAGTGCTTGTTCACCACCCGAAAGTAATGTTATTGATTGAAGTCTTTTGCCTGGAGGGCTAACTAGCATTTCCAATCCTGCTTCTAATGGGTCATCTGAATCGACTAATTCTAATTTAGCATTTCCACCATTAAAAAGTTTTGTATACACTTCGTTAAATTTTCTATTAACTTTCTCAAAAGCCTCAATTAATCTTTCTCTTCCTTTTTGATTTAGTTCATTAATACTATCTTTTAATTTTACTATTGCTGTCACTAAGTCTGAACGATCTTGTTCCATTTTTTTAATTTCATCTTCATATTTACTAGTTTCTTCATCAGCTTTTAAATTAACAGACCCTAAACTTTCTCTTTCTTGTTTTTTTTTGTCTAAAGCATCTTCTTGATCAATTGCATCTGGTAATTCTTCAGCACCAAATAGATTAGAATTTTCTAAAATATTATCTTCAGATAAATTTAATTCAGAATTTATTCTATCTAATAAATCACTTTTTCTTTTTTGGAGACCTTCTATTGTTGCTCCCGAACTTGCTTTTCTTTCTCTAATTTGAATAGATTGTTCTTGAATTTCATTTAACTCATTTCTTAATGTTTCTATTTTATTATCAGTCTCTTCAATAATTGCATCGTTATCAATTTTTTCTTTATCAGAAATTCTTAGATTTTCAGAAATTTGACCTTTTCTTTCTGCTTGAACTCTAGGTTGATTGTCTAGTTCTTTTAATTGAGCAGAAAGTTTATTTTTTCGTTCAGTTAATTCAGCAACCATTTTTTCTGAATTTGATAATAAGTTTTTCCAACTTTCAATTTCAGTTTCAATGGTTTTAATTCTTTCATTACGTTTAATCGACTCATTTTTGATTGATTGATTTTTACTATATGCATCAGCATATTTTTCTTGAAGTTGTTTTATATTTTGTGACTTTTCATTTACACTTAATAGTTCTTGTCTGCTTTTTTCATTTTTTAAATCATTTAAAAAATTATCAAGTTCAATGTTGCATCTGTCTAGCAATGTAACTGCTTGATTGATTTCATTGATATCAATTAATTCTTTAACTCTATTGATAGAGTTTTTAACATTTTTAATGGGTCCTAAACTTGTATTTATGCTTCCTTCTGCAATATTATTTACAACTTCGTCTACAGCTTCTTGTTCTTTTTTAAGCTCTTTCTTGGCATTTTCTAAGTCTTCATTAGATAGTTTTTCAGTTTCAAAATATTTAGAATCTACCTCTATTAGATCTGCTTTTTCCTCTTTAAGTCTTTTTTCGTTTGAATTAGCATCTATGATAATTCCTCTTTCTCTATTTATATCTTCATCAAGAGTTTTTATTGATTTACTGATAGATTCTATTTCATCTTGTATTCTAGTGTTTTCTTCATCTAAACTTTGTAGTTCAAGATTAAGCCTTTGAATTCTGGACAAGTTCTCAATATTTTTTTCTCTTAGAGGAGATACTTTTTCAGTTGCTGTTTTGATTAAATTTTCAAGTTCAGCTATTTTATTGTTAAATCCTTCTACTTCTCCTCCTGCTTCATTATTAATCTCATTTTCAATTTTAATCTCTTTATCAATCTCTAATAATTTTAAGTAATATAATCCTGCTTCAATTTTTTTAATTTCTTCAGAAATTAATTTGTATTTTGTAGCTTCCTCTGCTTGTTTTTGAAGATTAGCCAATTGTTTTTCTTGTTGTCTTCGTAACTCATCAGCTCTTTTAAGATTGTTTTCTGCAGCTCCTAATCTTAGTTCAGCCTCATGTCTTCTTACATGTAAACCAGAAATTCCTGCGGCTTCTTCTAAAATTGCTCTTCGATCAGTTGGTTTTGCAGTCACTAATGCTCCAATACGTCCCTGACTAATCATGGAAGGTGAGTGAGCACCAGTTGAGAGATCCGCAAAAAACATTTGAGCATCTCTGGCTCTTACTTCTTTATCATTAATATAAAATTTAGAACCTTTATCTTTTTCAATTTTTCTTCTAACACTTATTTGATCTAAATCTCGATATTGAACAGGTCCTTCATTGTTTTTATTTTCTACATCAATAGAAACTTCTGCAATATTCTTTGAAGCTTTATTGGAAGTACCATTAAAGATCACATCTTCCATTCCAGAGCCACGCATACTTTTTGCAGATGTTTCTCCCATTACCCATCTTAAAGATTCAACAATATTGGATTTCCCACATCCGTTAGGACCCACTATTCCTGTTAGACCTTCTTCAATTAGAAAATTTGTTTTATCTGCAAAAGATTTAAATCCATTTAATTGGATTTTTTTAAACTCCATGCATTAACTTATATCAGTTTTTCTAGAGCTTTTTTTAAATTTTTATAAGTGAGAGTTTTTTCAAATTTTTTGTCATTTATGACTATCGTAGGAGTAGAATTTACTTTAAAGTTTTTAGCTCCATCTACTCGGTCATTTAAAACAAAATCTTCTATTTCTTTATTGTTTATGCATTTTTCAAAATCTAGATCAAAGCCTTCATTGACTAGAAATTTTTGAAGATTTTCATTTGCTTCTTGTACGGAACTACCCTTAACCCATTTTTGCTGGTTGGCGTATAAACTATTCAAAATTGCCGAATCACCGTCGTTTTTACATTGTGAAACTTTTGAAGCATTGAAGGCCGCAACATCTAACGGGAAGTGTCTGAATTCAATTTTAGCTAAACCAGTATCAAGATATTCTTCTTTTAATTGAGGATATACATCTTTGTGAAAGTTTGCACAGTGACTACAGGTTAAAGACTCAAATGCGATTATAGTTATTTTAGCCTCTTTGTTACCAACATATATTCTTTTTATTTCCTCAGCGTTAATACTCGAGATGCTGCCAAAGAATATAAGTATAAAAGCTATAAGTTTTTTCATTTTTTTTTAAAGACCCTGGTTAATTCGATAAGTGATTTTTTTATTTTATCATTCTTAACATTATTAATTTTATCTTGGTATTTATTAATTGCGACATTTTCTTGTTTAGTTTCTTTCTTAGTAAAAATTTTTTGTTCATCATCAAAACTTATAAATTTAAGCTTTTCAACTACTGTATAACCAAAAAAGCTATTCATCTTGTCCATTATGTCTTTTTTTGAATATTCCATATCAACCTCATGGCCTCGTTTGACCATTATAAGCAAGGTGCTTACCCCAAACTTGTTCGCGTTTTTAAATGTTTTGGGGTAACAAACTTTAAATAAATCCTCTCCAACTATATATTTCCAGTTATTTAAAGTTTCAGAATAAATATGTCCTTTTTTATTTATAATTTTTTTTACATTCTTTGGCAAAGTGTCTTTAAACGATCTTAAACCTTGAATGGTTTTATTTCTCTGCTTAGTATTATCTTTAAATTGCATATGAAAGAATTAATAATAACAAATAAAATTCTCAATTGGTACGATATTCATAAAAGAACATTGCCCTGGAGAAAAAAAACTTCCTCTAAAAAAAAGCAATATTATACCCTGGTTAGTGAGTTTATGTTGCAACAAACACAAGTTGCAACTGTAATTCCATATTTTAATAGATTTATTAAATACATTCCAAACTTAGAAGTTCTTGCAAAATTTAACGATCAAAAATTAATTAAGCTGTGGGAGGGACTTGGTTATTATTCAAGAGTTAAAAATTTAAAAAAAACTGCACAAATTGTTATCAAAGATTTTAATAAAAATTTACCTAATAACTTTTTAGACCTTAAGTCACTTCCTGGAATTGGTGATTATACTGCAAGTGCCATTATGGCTATTGCATTTAACAAACCTATTATTCCTTTAGACGGTAATATCGAAAGAGTTTTAAAAAGATATCTTTATTTAAAGAATGAAAATCAAATTCAAAAAGATAATTTGGTCAAACAAAAAAAAATATTTGGCACATCTTTAAGAGCTAGTGATTATGCTCAAGCATTAATGGAATTAGGAGCACTAATATGCAAACCAATTAATCCTTATTGTGAACAATGTCCTATTTCAGAAAAATGTAAATCTTATAAAAAAAAAGATTTTGTTTTGAATAAATTAAAAAAAAATAACAAAGAGAAATATTATTTACTTAATGTTTATAAAAAAGAGAAAAAATATTTATTAATTAAAAATAAGAATTTTAATTTTTTAAAAAATTTAGATATTTTTCCAATGGAAGAAATAGTTAAACCAAAAAACTTTGACTATAATTTAAATTTTAAAATGTCTAACATGAATATGAATATTAAAATTAAAACTAATAAGATCAAAAAACCTTTGCCTTTTTCTTATTGGATTGATCCTAAAAAATTAGAAAAATATACACTGCCAACTTTTACTAAAAAAATTGTTTCATATTTAGAAAATCACTCATGAAAAAAATCGCAATAATTGGAGCGGGTATTTCTGGCTTATTTATCGCAAATTTATTTAAAGAAAATCAAGATTATCAGGTAACTATTTATGAAAAAAATACTTCAATTGATTTAGTTGAAGGATATGGAATACAGCTATCAACTAATAGTATCAAACTTCTTAATAAAATTGGATTTAATACTTTAGAAGATAGAGACAGGTTTAATCCTGAAAAAATTGATTTTTATACAATTAAACCAGAAAAAAAAATATGTGATCTAAATATTTCAGATTTTAATTCTGAAGACTGTAAGTACACAACCCTTAAAAGATCTAAGTTAGTTGAATTTTTAAAAGGTAAATTAAATGATAATATAATTAAGTATAATCACGGCATTGAAAAAATTGAAAAAAATAATGATCAAATATATTTAACTTTTAATGAAAACAATAAAGCAATTTGTGACCATTTAATTATTTCTGATGGTGTTTTTTCAAAAGGAAAATCATTAATTTCCAATGATGAGATAAAGCCCTCATATAATAATTCCATTGCTATTAGAGGCAATATTTCAAGAAATAAACTTAAGAATTTAAATGAAAATAATATTTCATTATTTATGGGACATAATTTTCATTATGTGATTTATCCAATAAAAAAAGCGCATGAAAATTATAATTTTATTGGAGTTTTAAAATATCAATTAACAGAAAAAGAGCTCAGCAATTACAGTCTTTTTAAAGAAGAAACTTTCATTAAAGGTATTAAACATAAACTACTAAATGAGTTTTCAACAACTATTTTAGAAAATATTGATAATATTAAGTGCTTCCCAGTTTTTGTAAGCAAAGGCTATCTTAAACCAGGTAAAAATATCTTTTTACTTGGAGATGCATTTTTTGCTTTTCCTCCTTCATTTGCTCAAGGAGCATCACAATCGATTGAGGGGGCATCAGAGTTATTTGATAATATTATTAATAATGAAAAAAACTTTTATGACAACAGAGTTGCAAAAGTAAAAATGATTAATAACAGATCAAAATTAAATCAATTTGCATTTCACGTCTCCAATCCACTTATAGTTTTTTTTAGAAATATTAGCTTAAAGTTATTAACAAAGAATAAGAAATTTTTAGAAAATTATTTGGGTAAGATTTATAAGAATTAATTTTTTGCAATTAATCTTTGTCTTAGATAATCAATTGGATGTGTTCGTCCGTTGATATCACAATGCCAATAAGTCCAACCATTACAACTTTCAGCACCCAAGATAGTAGCTGCAACTTTATGTATAGAGCCTTCGGCCTGATTATGTTTAATGCTACCGTCAGCCATAATTCTTGCAGTTATTTTCTTTTTATTATCAAAAATGTTAGTGCCAGGTTTGATTATTCCTAGTTCAACTAGTGAGCCAAAAGGTATTCTTGGTTTTGATCTATTATTTTTAAGTGTATCTAACAAATCATCTTCAATAGGTTTCGTATTTTTTAATCTTTGTTCCGCTGCCTTAAAATAACTTTTTTCTTTTTCAATACCAAAATAATTTCTACCCAATTTCTTTGCAACTGTTGCCGTAGTTCCAGATCCTAAAAATGGATCTAAGATCATGTCATCTTTATTAGAGGATGCTAATAACACCCTGTGAAGAAGAGACTCCGGTTTTTGTGTTGAGTGTACTTTTTTGCCATTTTTCTTAAGTCTTTCAGATCCATTGCAAATTGGTAAATTCCAATTAGATCTCATTTGAAGATCGTCGTTTAAACATTTTAATGATTGATAATTGAATGTGTATTTTGATTTTTCACTTTTTGAAGCCCAAATTAAAGTTTCATGCGCATTAGTAAACCTTGTCCCTCTAAAATTAGGCATAGGATTATTTTTGTTCCAAATGACATCATTTAAAATCCAAAAACCTAAATTTTGTATTGCTGTACCAACTCTAAATATATTGTGATAACTCCCAATAACCCAAATAGCTCCATCTTTTTTTAAAATTCTTTTACATTCTGATAACCATTGATAAGTGAAGTCATCATATTTTTTAAAATTTTCAAATTGATCCCATTTATCGTTTACCGCACTAACTTTTGAACGATCTGGTCTAGTCAACTCACTTTTTAACTGTAAGTTGTATGGAGGGTCTGCAAAAATTAAATCAAAAGTTTCACTTGGAATTTTTTTTAATTCTTCGAGACTGTCTCCATTGATAATTTTATTTTTAAATTCACTTTTCATTTGTATAAATTAATTAGACTCCAGATGGATTCTTCGGTCAACCTACGATTGAATTATTTGGATTCAATTTGTGTTAAGTGGATAGTTTACAACTATATCTTGTGTGTCTTAAACTTAGATATTGGAGAAAAAGTTTTTCTATGATGCTTATTAATACCAAGTTTTTTAATTGCCTTTAAATGTTGTTTAGTTCCATAGCCAAAATTTTGTTCCCAACCGTATCCTTTATTATTTCTAGCAAGTGTGGTTAAGAATTTATCCCTTGAAACTTTTGCAATTATAGATGCAGCAGAGATTGAAGGAATTTTTTGATCACCTTTAATTATCGCTTTTAAGTTATAATTTTTTAAATCAGGAACTTTATTACCATCAATTAAAATATGAGATGGTTTTTTTTTGAGTTTTTTTATAGCTCTTTTCATTGCCAGTAGACTTGCCTGTAATATATTTATTTTGTCTATTTCTTTGACAGAAGCTTTACCAATAGCCCAAATTGAATTTTTTTTTATATAATTAGCTAATAATTCCCTTTTATCTTTGGCTACTAACTTAGAGTCTTTTAATATTTTTATATTAATTGAATCATCTAAAATTACTGCAGCAGCATAAACGGGGCCTGCCAAACATCCTCTTCCAACCTCATCAACCCCCGCAGACACTTTCATTAAATCTTTATTTTTAAATCTTGAATTTTTTGTCTAATTCTTTTTAAGTCTTCCCAAGAATATTTTTTATTTTCTGGAAATCTGATTAAATATGATGGGTTAAAAGTAATCATTATTGGGTAAGTTTTATTTTTTAATATCACTTCTTTCCACTTTCCTCTTTCAGAAGATATTTTAGTATTGATAGCTGTCACGGCCTCCATTGCAGAACTACCCATTAAAATGATAATTTTAGGATTAATAATTGATATATGTTCTTTAAGAAAAACTGAGTATCTTTTGATTTCTATAGAGGTGGGTTTTCGATCTTCAGGTGGTCTAAAATTTATTGCATAACTGCAATAAATATTTTTTCTTTTTATTTCTATTGCTAGAAGCATTTTGTTTAATAGTTCTCCAATTTCTCCTTTAAATGGTATGCCATCTTTATCTTCTTCAATTCCTGGAGCCTCCCCAATCAACATAATAGGACTATTTATATTCCCATCACCCAAAACAAGATTTTTTGAATTATCTTTTAAATTACAATTTTCAATTGAATTTATTTTCTTTTCTAAATTATTAAGCAGCTCAGCTTTATCAGATTGACTTTCCTCTTCATCGCTTTCAGTAAAATTAAATCTATTAATAGGCTTATTTTTAAATACAAAATTCGGTTCAATCGTATTTATTAATTCTTCGTCGAATTTGCCTTTTTGATTTATCACTTTTTTAGTCATACAATGATTGAATGTTTAATAAACTAACAAAACTATTTGTTACCATCACATTATTGTATCAGACACCCGTATATTCTAAAAGTGCTAGTTTCAATGAGTTTAATTCAAAGGATTTATCAAATTATTTTTCAGGAATAGTTGCTTCTGAAAATAATAATAATTCTGATGCATTAAAATTTTTTAACGCTTCTAAGGATTTGCTTAAAAAACATAAATCATATTTAAAAAGATATACTTATTCTTTAGTTTTAGAAAATAAAGTTTCTCAGGCTATAAATGTAATAAAAAATGGTACCAATGAAGGTGAGCTAAATTTTTTTGACGCTTACATGCTATTAATAGTAGATAGTCTAAAAAAAAATAATTTCGTTCAAGCTGAAAAATATTTAGATTTAAGCTTAAGATTTCAAAATGAAAATAGATTTAATTTAGTTATTTTTGAAACTTTAAGACAATATATCTATACTTTTAAAAATAAAAAAATTCTATCCAATAAAAAAAATTTTGGAAATATATCCATTATCAATCAAGCATTTCAGAGATGTTATTTAAAAAAGGAAAATACCAGATCTTCATTTTTAAATTTAATTAATAATCCAGATGGAGATTATTCAAGATATATTTTTTTTTATATCAATTTTTTAATTGAAAATAATAAGATAGATGAAGCAAAAGCAGTTTCGAACCAACTTGAATATATAAATTCAACCTTATTGCTATCTCAAAGTAAAAGTTGGATTGAAGAAGAAAATTTTAAAGAATTTAATAATATTTTTTCATGCACCAATCATAATGATATTGTTGGTGAATTTTTATTTTTGATTTCAAATCTTTATTCATCTGAAGAAGATATTGAAAAATCTAATTTTTATTTGAATCTTTCAAATTATTTAAATCCAAAATTTATTTTAAATTTATCACTTGTAGCTGAAAATTTTTATCTCAATAAAGAATATGACAAGGCCACAAAAGTTTTAAAGAACTTTGATAAGAAATACGAATTTTATTATTGGTTTAGATCCAAAAAAGAAGCTCAAATAATTATTAAAAAAAACGGATATGATGAAGGAATAGATTTCATAAACTCTAAGTTTAGTAAAATTGATAATCCAAATATAAAAATTATTTTTGATATTGCAAATTTTTATAAAAATTCAAAAAACTATGAAAAAGCAATTATGTATTATTCAAAAATAATTTCATTATTAAGTAACAATCCTGAGGTTAAATCTGACTTATTATATAGGAGAGGAGGAAGTTATGAGCGATTAGGAAATTATGAAAAAGCAGATGAAGATTTACTAAACTCTCTTAAGATTAATCCTGATGATGCCTATGTTCTAAATTATTTGGCTTATTCTTGGCTAGAACGGGATTATAAAATAGATGAAGCAATGGAAATGCTAAAGAAAGCTTATGACCTGAGAAGTAACGACCCTTACATTACAGACTCAATTGGATGGGCATATTATTTAATAGAAAACTATATAGAAGCAGAAAAATATTTAAAAAAAGCAGTAGAATTAATGCCTGAAGATGCAACGGTAAACGATCATTACGGTGATATTTTGTGGAAATTAAATAGAAACATGCAAGCAAGATATTTTTGGAACTATGTTCTGAGTTTAGATAACGCTGATGAAGAAATTAAACAGAAAATAAATATTAAAATTTTAGAGGGTCTGAAAAATTCTTAGATGAATATTAATAAAGTAAAATCATTTGCTAAGATTAATTTGGCGCTACATATAACTGGCAAACTCACTAAACTTCATAAAATTGAAAGTGTTGTTAAATTTATTGAATTACATGATTTAATTACCATCAAAAAGATTAATAGCAAAAAACATCACATTTCTTTTAATGGTAATTTTTCTCAAAATATAAATAAAAATAATACAGTGAATAAATTATTTAATATTTTAGATGATCAAAGATTATTAAATAATACAAAGTTTCAAATAAAGATAAAAAAAAACATACCTCAACAAGCTGGTCTTGGTGGCGGCTCTATGAATGCAGCAAATATTCTTACCTTTTTAATTAAAAGAAAATTTTTAAAATTAAGTAAAAAAAAAATCTTAGAGATAACCAATTTGATTGGCTCAGATGTCATTTTAGGTATTACTCCAAATAACACTGTATTGTCATCAAACAATATAATTAAAAAGTTTTCAAGAGGTCCAAATTTTCATACTCTACTTATTCGACCTAATTTTGGATGCTCTACAAAAAAAATTTACTCAGGGGTTAAAAAATATACAAAACCAGCGTTTAATATCCCCAAACAAAATATGTTTAGTTTGAGATTTTTATTAAAACAAGAAAATGCTTTAGAAAAAATTGCATTCTTAAAATACCCAAAACTTAAAGTGCTTAAATCTTTTTTAGAAAATTTGAATCAACCTTTATTTGTGAGAATGACAGGCTCAGGTTCAGTATTAGTTGCGTATTACCAAAAAAAACAAGATTGTGATTTAGCAAAAGTTCAATTTAAAAGAAAATTTAAAAATTATTGGTGCATTACGTCAAAAACTATATAAATATTATTTTTTTGTGTTATACGAAGACAATATTGGGGCGTAGCCAAGTGGTAAGGCACTGGTTTTTGGTACCGGCATCCTAGGTTCGAATCCTAGCGCCCCAGCCATTTATGGAAAACTTTTTAAATAAATTTTTTTTTAGATCTAGTAATCTTAATTATATAAGTCAAAGCCTTATAAATTTATCAAAAAAAACACCAGCAAAAAAAATTTTTGAAGCACTTAACAATTACTCAGATATCAGTGAAGTCAGATATGTAGGAGGCTGCATAAGAAAAATCATTAAAAAAGAAATTGTTGATGATATTGATTTAGCCACGAATTTAAAACCAAACGAAGTTTGTGATGCTTTAAAAAAACAAGATATAAATTTTTATGAAACTGGAATTGAACATGGAACTATCACAGCAATAATTGATAGTTATAAATATGAAATTACGTCATTAAGAAAAGATGTAGCTACCGATGGAAGACATGCAAATGTAGAATTTTCTCTAGATTGGAAAGAAGATGCAGCAAGAAGAGATTTTTCAATTAATTCTATTTACTCAAACAAAGAGGGAAACTTGTTTGATCCATATGATGGTAAAAAAGATTTGGAAAGTGGAACTATTAATTTTATAGGCGATGCAGAGGAAAGAATTAAAGAGGATTATTTACGCATTCTTAGATACATAAGATTTTTCTTAAATTACTCAAGTCAAAGTCACAATCCTGAAGTCATCAAAATAATCAAAAGAAATATCAAAGGAGTTTCCAATTTATCTTCAGAAAGATTGATTGATGAGCTGCAGAAACTTACTAAATCAAATAACTTTATCAAAATATTTAAAGACAAGATTAGTCTAGAACTTTTAGAAATTATCTTTCCTCAACTAAAAAATTTACAAAATTTAAAGAAATTAAACTCTTATGGTCTTAAAAATTTATCTAAAATTGATTTTATATTTCTTATATCGCTTTTGATAGTTGATGGGACTGATAATGTTGATTATTTTATTTATAAATTCAATATATCTAAAAAAGATCAAAAAAGATTAAAGGTTATTGATTCTTTTTATAAAGAAAATGTAAGTATTAAAAACTTTACTGAAAAGAATTTTAATAAAATATTTTATTTTAATGGAAGACAGGCCGCACTAGACATAATTAATTTTAAGTTATTTAGTTCAAAATCGGTAGAAAAAAAATTACTTAAATTAGCTGAGGTATACAAAGAAAAAATTATCCCAACACTACCGATAGGGGCAAATGTACTTATGAGTAAATACAAAATTCCAGAAGGGAAATTATTAGGGATTAAATTAAAGTTAATAGAAGAAACATGGGTTCAAAATAGTTTCCAAATTACAGAAAAACAAATTCAAACAATTATTAAAAGTTAAATATATTTAACATCTTTAATTTCAAAATTTTTAACTCCTGCAGGAGTTGTTATCTCCACAAGATCATTTTTATTTTTTCCAATTAATCCTTTGCCAATAGGTGATTGAAAAAAAATAAGTTTTTGTTTTAGATCAGCTTCGTCTTTTCCAACAATCTTGTAGCTAATTTTTTCACCACTATCCAAGTTCTCTAAAAATACAGTTGAGCCAAAGATTATTTTTCCATCATTATTTAATTTTGTTACATCAATAACATTAGCTCTTGCAATGATGTCATTGATTTCTGTTATCCTTCCTTCATTGTGAGACTGCTCCTCTTTCGCCGCATGGTATTCTGCATTTTCTTTAAGGTCTCCATGAGATCTAGCCTCTGAGATTGCAGCTACAATTTCTGGTCTTTTTTTTTCTTTTAAAAAAACTAATTCTTCTTTTAGTCTGTTCAAGCCGTTTAACGTAATTGGTTCCTTATCCATTTTTTATTTCCATTTAGCAATTGGTGGTAACGACATCAATATACCTTCTACGTTTCCACCTGTTTGTAAGCCGAATTTAGTACCTCTATCGTATAATAAATTAAACTCAGCGTATCTTCCTCTTTTAATATACTGCATCTCTTTATCTTTTAAAGTCCATTTTTTCTTAATCTTATTTTCAATAATATTATTAAATATCATTTGAAACGTCACACCTAGATCTCTTACAAATTTAAAATCTTTTTCAAAATTATTTTTTTTGTAATCAAAAAAAATTCCACCAATTCCTCTTGCTTCATTTCTGTGGGGTAGGTAAAAATATTCATCACACCATTTTTTATACTTTGTATAATAATTTTTATTATGACGATCACACATTGTTTTTAAAGAACGATGGAATTTATTTTTTTCATTAGCATCTTTTATTGAAGGAGTTACATCCATTCCTCCACCAAACCAATTTTGGGTTGTACAAATATATCTAGTATTAA
>ENA-ORDR01000989-ORDR01000989.1-marine-metagenome-genome-assembly--contig:-NODE-989-length-13821-cov-2.983847_pt1 | contig 13821 bp, 9 predicted proteins | sample MGYA00240993_ERZ508538 | MGnify/ENA primary metagenome ERZ508538 (study PRJEB26207, sample SAMN05421999) | marine metagenome | isolation source: Monterey Bay, California, USA | place: USA:Monterey Bay...
GTGTAAAATTCGTGCTTTGAGCGGGTAGTGCGGACAAAAGTGATAGTGGCCTTTGTGACTTTACGGTGGCTCGGAACAACAGAAAGTGGAATGCCCGAATCGGTAAACGAAATTTCTAAAGACGGACTATCAGAACTATGATCTCCCTTTTTTAGCCAAGGATAGCGCTTGGTGATTTCCAACTCGTCTTTTCGAGGGATCGCGACTTTAAAGTAGGGCGAAGCACTCTCAAGAAACTTAGGCAACGTCACCTTGTCACTCTCTTTTGTTGCCAGAAAAAGGGAGGCAAGATCAACACCTATGAGGTTCCGTCCATCGTAGATTCCGTGGGGTGCTTTTGTCCCAATCCAATCGGTGAAGTTTTTGGTCGAGAGCATGCAGAGCTCTAGGTGAAGGTGGGCCCGGGTTCGGCTGATGCCGGTTCCGCTATAGCCCATGATGGCGATGGGAGTTCCGCCGATGACTTTGTCACCTACCTTTGCGCTAACCCGTGAGAGGTGAGCATAAAGGCTATAAAAGGGGCCGCAGTTCCAGTCGTGTTCAATGACGACATATCTACCGTAGGTGCTCCCACCTGCGCTGTTATTGATGTAAACCACCTCACCATCTGCAATAGATCGAACCTCATCAAGCGGGTTTCCGCTGCGATCCCGTTTCGTTGGTTTGATATCGAGCCCTTCGTGAAACTTTGTAGCGATCGGGCCTTCTTTTTCAGTGTCAATAATCGTGCGAACAAATCCGTATTGGCCAGCAGTCCAGTGTTGAGAGGCCTTGGTTCCCGAGTATCTGAGGACATACATGTAGAAATCCTCGGGCTTCCCATCGAAGATGGCCCGGTTATCAGTGGGAAGAACGAGCTTGAGCGGTTCGGCTGCTGCGAGAGCCAGAGGGAGGAGTAGGAGAATCCCGAGAAATTTCATCGTTAGTTGTTTCGGCGGCGGTTCCGTTCGTTTTGTGCTTCTTGTGCTTCTTTTTGAGCGGCTTTGCGTTGTCTCTCGTGACCTTTGATTCTCTCTTTCCACTGCTTGCTTGTTTCTCCGGTGAGGGGCATGGCGTATTCAAATCGGATGATTTCGACCTGCTTGATTCCGCGCCAGATGACGAGCCTTCCGTCACCAACAGGTTTGTCGATATAGACAGCGTCCACGGGGCGCCCGTTTAGCATGGCGACGAGCCATTTATCTTGGTTACTGGTAGTGATGGCGGCGATTCGCCCGGCCGCAGCCTTGTTAAAAGAGAAAGTTGCCCCGTAAGTTCCATCTTCGGTGATGAAGTGCTTAAGTGAAACGATTTCCTTATTGAAAGTGACTGGGCTCTTTCTGAAAAAACGCTTTTTGTTTCCCATTGGTAGGGGGAAAACCATCTTAGGCCCATCTGATTGGTGTCCCTGTAGGTGAAAGCTGAGAATGTTTTTTTCGGGACGTTTCCCCATTGCAGCGGCGCTAGGAGCGGCGATTACACAGGCCAGCAGGGTTAGGGTGAGGCGGCGGGTCATGCTAAGGATCGTCTAGGTGTTAGGGCAAAATGGGTTAGTTTTCTTTTCCTCGCCAATGCTGGTCAGTGGACCATGTCCGGGAAAAACTGCCGTTTCGTCGGGAAGAGAATAGAGTTTCTGGCGGATGGAGTCGAGGAGTTGCTCGTGATTCCCACCAGGAAGATCGGTCCGTCCAATGCTCCCATTAAACAAGGAATCTCCGGCAAAAAGCCATGATTCCGAGCTCAGATAAAAGGAGATTGAGTCGGGCGAGTGGCCGGGAACATGATGAATCTCAAAGTGGTAGTCACCGATTCTAAGGGTGGGACTGTCTTCAATCACTTCATCGACTTCAAAGGGTGATGCTTCGACGGGCAGGCCCATTTCCTGAAGCCGCTTCTCCATGATGATTTCCGGAGCGTAGTTCTGGAATGCCAGAACTTTGGCCCCCTGTGCTCTCAGCTTAGCGGCATCTTCAATATGATCGAGGTGTTGGTGAGTTAGCAGAAGGTGGGTAGCTCGGAGGGAGCTTTGATCCAAGAAATCAGCAATTTCGGCTGGTGCATCGATGACGATACAAGTTCCATTATCCTCTGAAAGGATGTAGCCATTGGTTTGGAAGACGCCGCCAGTATGGACTAGAATTTTCATGAGCGGAGGAAGTCGATGGTGGGGGCTATTTCCTCAAAAGGAATACGACTACAAGTGATTCCATTTCCGGGACGATCGAGAAGAACGAATGTTTTTTGTCCGCCGGAGAATTTTTTATCCCGCAGGAGTTTTTCTATGACAAGGTCGGTAGAGATTTCATTGCTAAGTTTGAGCGGAAGTTGGTAGTGAGTGAGAAGAGCAAGGATGCGCTGGCTTGCATCGGGGGCGAGGCCGGCGTGATTTTCCGAGAGTCTGAGGGCGGCTCGAATTCCGAGCGAGATCGCTTCTCCATGAAGAAGGGTGCCATAGGGAACAGAGGCTTCAATGCCATGGCCGATGGTATGGCCGAAGTTGAGAAGGGCGCGCGTTCCAGAAGTCTCTTGTTCGTCGTCTTCGACTATCCGAGCTTTAATGGCTACGTTACGAGCGATCAACTCAGAGGGAACATTTTGATCCATCGGGTCGAGAGCTTCTAGATCGGAAAACATTTCTTCATCGCGAATAGCGGCATGCTTGATGACCTCGGCGAAGCCTTCCCGAAATTCGCGGCCTGGCAGGGTGAGCAGGGTGTTGGGGTCGGTGAGGACGAGCCGTGGTTGGTGAAAAGCCCCAATGAGGTTCTTCCCCTCGGGTGTGTTGACTCCTGTTTTCCCTCCCACGGCGGAGTCGACTTGCGAGACGATCGTAGTGGGGATTTGGACGAATGGCACCCCACGATAAAAAATAGAGGCAACAAATCCAGCGAGATCGCCGGTTACTCCGCCGCCAAGAGCAATTACAAAGGAAGATCGGTTGTGCCCTGCCTGAATAAGTTCGCGATTCAGATTTTCAACTACCGCCATTGACTTGGAGGCCTCACCCGCGGGGAAAATATGAGAGGTGGAAGTGTATCCCGTCTTCAGGAGCGAGGCTTCAAGCTGTTCGAGAAAATGTGGTGCAACATTATCGTCAGTGATGATCGCAGCCATCCCAGTGAGTCCGGCGGCTTGAATGCGCGAGCCGGATTCGGCGAGCAGACCTGGAGCGACGAGAATTTCGTAGGATCGGGAGCCTAGGTTGACGTGAACGGTGTTCATTGATGACGGGAGCGGTGCCAGATCGAGGTGTCTGGGTGGAGTAGAACCTCGAGAGGTAGTTCTGCGAGCTTTTCTTGGGTGATAAGGTGCTTGAGAAGAGCGAGCGAGGCAAGCGAATCGTAAAGAGCATCATGCCAGGTTTTCCCGGGGGCATGTTGGCAGAAATCGTCCAGTCCCAGCGAGGTACAGAGATCTCCGAGAGAGTGGGATTTTTCACGAGGCCAAGCGGCTCGGGCCAGCTGAAGGGTGTCGATCCAAGGCCCGAAGGAGTGGCCCGGGAATGCACGAAGAAATCGTTTCTCTGTGCCGTGGCCATGGGCAACGATTGGGCCACCGTTTAGTTGTTTTTTTAGGACGGGCCACAGCGACAAGAGGGTTGGGGCGTTTAGGAGGTCCTCAGTGGTGATGCCATGAACTTTTTGCGCGGCCCAAGTGATCTTTTGATCGCAATGAAGGAAGGAAACAAAGGGCTCGTGAAGGTCTCTCTTAGCCGACCAGGTTGCGAGCCCGACTTGCACAGGAGAATCAGTCTTTCCTTTAGCGGTGCCAGCGGATTCGAAATCGATGGCGGTAAAGATGGCGTCGCAAATTTTGATGCGTTGAGGTAACCAAAAAGTCATTGATTGCCAAGGCTATCGATGGTCCCCGTGGAAATCGGTCAAATTGTGACGTGATTTTGAGAACTTATTGTATTTTTCCCGTAGAATACTTGTGAAAATCGCTTGGATTGCAATTTTATCAATTAGATTGGCTGTTGCGGCGGAGGAGAAGGTTGACTTCCAGCGAGATGTTCGCCCGATCCTCTCAGATAAATGCTTCTTCTGCCATGGCTTTGATCCAGAGACCCGTGAAGCGGATCTGCGATTGGACACGCCCGATGGTGCGTATGAAGATTTGGGAGGGTATTCTGCGGTGGTTCCGGGCAAGGTAAAAGAATCGGAGCTGTATTTAAGAATCACTAGCAAAAAGAAGAAAGAGGTTATGCCTCCTCCGGAGTCTCACAAGGTCTTGAATCCTGAGGAAATTGAAACGCTCAGAAAGTGGATTGAACAAGGTGCTGGGTATCAAGAGCATTGGGCCTACGAGGAGATCAAGAAAACTGAGGCTCCGAAAGGCGAGGAGATTGATCATTTCGTATCCCAAAAATGGGGCGCTGCTGGGATACAGGGAAGTAAGCCTGCCTCGAAGGAGGTTTTGCTACGTCGACTTTCTTGGGATCTGCGGGGTATTCCGCCTTCGACTCAGGAGCGGGAAGAATTTTTAGGAGATCAGTCTCCTGATGCATGGAGCTCATTGGTGGATCGTTTTTTGGCGGATCCAAAATACGGCGAGCGCATGGCAGTGTGGTGGCTTGATTTGGTCCGTTATGCAGACACTATCGGATATCACAGCGATAACTCGATGATGGTTTCGCCCTATCGCGACTATGTTATCAATGCTTTCAATCGGAATAAGCCTTTTACGGATTTTACGATCGAGCAACTTGCGGGTGATCTTTTACCGAATGCTAGCCTCGAACAGAAGGTCGCCTCGGGCTACAACCGGCTTCTTCAAACAACCGAAGAAGGGGGAGCGCAAGATAAGGAATATCGCGCTATTTATGCGGCGGATCGGGTGAGAAATGTTTCGGAGGTTTGGCTAGGCTCAACTCTGGGGTGTGCTCAGTGTCATGACCATAAATATGATCCGTTTACAGCGCGCGACTTCTATTCAATGGCTGCATTTTTCGATGATATTCGTGAGAATGGAATCGGGAAACGGCGGCCGAACCTACTAGTGCCGGGGTCCGAAGAAGAGGCTCGTATTACCGAACTCAAAAATGCGATCGAGAACGGTAAGGTGGAGAAACTCCTCAAAAACGACTCTGATTTTAAAGCGAAGTTTTCTGCGGGATTTAAGGAGTGGCTTGCCGGGGGCGAATTAGGGGGCTCGGTATGGCGTCCAGTAAAGTTTAGTGATTTCAAGACGCCAGAGGGCACCACATTAAAAATCCTAGATGACGGAACAGTTTTAGAAGGTGGAAAAATCGCAGCTACTGCAACTTATTCCTTCAAAATATCTTCTCCCGGGAAGGTTTCGGCAATTAAACTAGAGGCTCTGACTCACGAAAGTTTTTCCGTGAAGGATGGTTTTTCGAGAGGGAATGGGAATTTTGTCCTCACCGAAATTGAGATCAAAAAAGGAAGGGAGAAGCTGAAGGTTTCCTCGGTTACTGCTGATGTGGAGCAGCTCAACTTTCCTGCAAAAGCTGCGGTTGATGGGGATCAGAAGACAGGTTGGGCTGTTGGTGCAAACATGCCGGAAGGGCGGAAGGGGACCCGTCGTGCGGCCTTTGTTCTCGAGAAGCCTCTTGAGCTTAAGGGGGGCGAGGCGCTAGACGTAAGGTTGCATTATCAATCGCCTTACGAATCCCACAATATCGCACGCTTCGGTCTTTCGATGGCGGCAGTGGGCCATGCCGACCTGAAAGATTCACTTGGGCCAGCTCCTGAAGTCATGGAAGCTTTTGCAAGTTCCAAAAAAACTCCGAAAGAGAATGAAGTTTTAAGAAATTATTATCTCTCGATCGCTCCCGAGATTCTTGCTCAAAATTCTAAACTACGGTCGCTCGAGGAGGAGTTGAAAAAAACTGAAGGCGGGATGCGCAAGATGCTGGTTTCTGAGGCGCTGGAGACTCCTCGAGTCACACGCATCCTACCGCGAGGAAACTGGATGGATGATTCTGGCGAAATCGTTCAACCTGCGGTGCCTGAGTTTTTGCAAAAAGAGATGTGGAACGTGGATGGTCGCGCAAGTCGTCTTGATTTGGCGAAGTGGATTTTGCACAAGGACAATCCGCTTGCTGCTCGCTCAACGATGAACCGGGTTTGGCGTTTGTTCTTTGGTCGTGGGTTATCTCCCAATGTCATCGATTTGGGTGGCCAGGGCGAGGTGCCGACGCATCCTAAGCTGCTTGACTGGTTGGCTGCTGATTTCCGTGATGGAGGTTGGGATATGAAAAAGATGGTGAAGAAAATAGTTTCTAGCCAAGTCTACCTTCAGCAGTCTGAAGTAAGTTCTTTCTTACGTGAAAAAGACCCTTCGAACAGTCTGCTTGCAAGGCAGGGTCGCTGGCGGGTCGATGCGGAATTCGTTCGCGATGGTGCGCTTAAGATTTCTGATCTTCTCAATGATGAAAAGTTAGGTGGTGAAAGTGTGAAGCCATACCAACCGGCTGGGTTTTGGCAGCATTTGAATTTTCCCAGAAAAGTTTGGAAGGCGAGCGAAGGAGGTGATCTCTACCGACGCTCGGTGTATACTTTTCAATGCCGAAGTTTTCCCCATCCTTCAATGGTTGCCTTTGATGCTACGAGTCGCGAGGAATGCACTGCTGAGCGTTCAAGGTCGAATATTCCCCAACAAGCTCTTGCGATGCTGAACGATCCAATTTTTGTAGAAGCCTCGCGCGTGTTTGGAGCGCGGATGGCGGAACATAAAGGAACGGCTCCAGAGAAAATAGCATGGGGTCTGACTGAAGCATTATCGCGGGAGGGAACCACGGAAGAGGTGGACCTTTTGGCGAAGGTTTATCAATCGCAACTGAAAAAATTTAAAGATGATCCCGAAGCGGCTATCGCTTTCCTTTCTACTGGGAAATGGCCATCAACCGCTAATGTTCCTGCCCACGAAGCGGCAGCCTGGGGGCAGGTTGGCCGAGTCATTCTTAATGCTTACGAGACAATCTCACGATTCTAGACGCCATGATTGAAACGACAAACAGACGAACCTTTTTGAATCAAGCCACGGTAGGAATTGGAGCGCTTGCGTTTCAGCGTCAGCTTTTTGCCGAGGGTATCCCGGACGATATTAAGATGGCGGGGAACCCCAAGGCCAAGCGGGTTATATTTCTTTGCATGGCGGGTGGGCCATCCCATCTCGAGACGCTCGATTACAAGCCAACTCTTGCTAAGATGCACGGACAGCCCATGCCCGAATCGATTACCAAAGGACAGCCAATCGCGCAGTTGCAAGGCAAGGCTTTGAAATGTCTTGGGCCACAATGGGATTTTATCAAACAGGGAAAATCGGGGCAGGAGATTTCCTCGCAGCTTCCGTTTATCGGGAAAATGGCTGATGATATCGCGATCGTTCGATCGATGACAACCAAGCAAATTAATCACGACCCGGCTCATACTTTTATGAATTCGGGGACCCAGATCTCAGGTCGTCCGTGTATGGGTTCATGGATTCAATACGGCCTCGGTAGCGAGACTAAAGATCTTCCGGGATTTGTGGTCCTCACCTCGGTGGGTGGAGGTCAGAGTCAGCCGATTGCCTCGCGCCAGTGGCACAGCGGGTTCTTGCCAAGTAAATATCAAGGGGTTCATTTCCATTCCAAAGGAGACCCGGTGCTCTATGTCGGAAATCCTAAGGGGGTTAAGCGTTCAGATCAACGTCAAGTGATTGATGCTGTAAAAGGCTTAAATTCGATTCGTAATGGTCTCGCTGACGACCCTGAAATTGCGACTAAAATTGCGCAGTATGAAATGGCATTCCGGATGCAGGCGAGTGTCCCCGAGTTGGTGGACTTGAAAGGAGAATCGAAGGATACCCTTGAAATGTATGGTGCGAAACCCGGTGATGGTTCGTTCGCGAGTAATTGTTTGTTGGCCCGGCGTCTTGCGGAGCGGGGGGTTCGCTTCATTCAGTTATATCATCGCGGATGGGATCACCATGGTGGAGTGAAAAATGGGGTGGCCGGAACTGCGAAATTGGTGGATCGTGCGAGCTGGGCTCTGGTGCAGGATTTAAAACAACGAGGAATGCTCGATGATACTTTAGTAATTTGGGGCGGAGAGTTTGGCCGCACGCCGATGTCACAAGGAGGCGGTAACAATCCTGGTAGAGATCATCACATTAAAGGATTTTCTCTTTGGATGGCCGGCGGAGGAATCAAAGGTGGTGTAACCCACGGAGCTACTGATGACTTCGGCTACAACGCAGTCGAAGATGTGGTTACAGTGCATGACCTACATGCCACAATGCTCCATCAGCTTGGAATCGATCATGAGAAGTTTAGCTATAAATTTCAGGGGCTGGATATGCGCCTTACTGGAGTTGAACCCGGAGTAAAGGTTATCAAGAATATCGTGTCTTAGATCCGGTTTGAACGGGTGGAGAAACTTTCATCACGATAAATAGCGGGTTGCCTTACCGTCCTTAGTCTTCGTGGACTTATTATTGATCGGTGCCACTACATAGATACCAAGGCGGCTAAAAAGGTGATACACTCTAAATTCAGGCGCCTGGCAAAGTGGTGCGTAGGATTTGGCAGTCTCCTTCGACGGTTAGCGGACTGGCGTTTCTCGGCAAGATTAGGGAGTCGCCGGTTTTAAATATGCACCCTTTGCGGGAGCTTATTTTTCCGGAGATCACTGTGATGATTGAAAAAGAATCGTTTGTGTTCGTGATCTCTTCGAGCTTCGAAAGCTTATGGCGTTGGACGACGAAGTATTCGCAGGATGCGAGAGATTCGCCATCTGCTTGATCCATTCCAGGTTCGAAATCATTGAAGTCGATGGAGGCCATGGATTCTTCAATGTGAAGATCCCGCGGAGCGCCGTTGAGTCCGACGCGATTCCAATCAAAAACCCGGTAAGTGGTGTCTGAGTTTTGCTGGATTTCATAAATGAGGAACCCGGCGCCGATTGCGTGCAGTCGACCTGATGGGATGAAAATCGATTCGCCCGGTTCTGGACTAACTGCGTGGACTTGCTCTTCCACGGTTCCATCAGAGAGGGACTGTTGGAATGTCTCACGTGTACACTTATCTTTTAGGCCAATGTAAAGTTTAGCTCCGGGGTCGCAGTCGGCGATATACCACATTTCGGTTTTTGGTTCGCCCCCTAATTTGCGGGAGAGGTTTTCAGGTGGATGAACCTGAATAGAGAGATCATCACGAGCATCTAGAATTTTTATGAGAAGTGGGAAACGGTCACCGGTGAATCCCTTTCCAAAGATTGCCTCGCGGTGATTGGTCCAGAGATCATGGAGTGATTTCCCGGCGTAAGGGCCAGATGAAACGATGGATTGTTCATCGGGACGATCGCTCATTTCCCAGGATTCCCCGTAGGGCTGATCATCCGGGAGGTTTCGCTGATAGATCGTTTCCAGCGAGCGACCTCCCCACACGCGAGTCATATAAAGCGGCGAAAATGAAATGGGTTCCACTCACTAAAAATGGGGGGAAAGGGACATTTCGACAAGAAAACTGAGGTTTGAGCGATTATTTAAGAAATCCAGACTATGCAGATACCTTTAAGTTCCTTCTTGCCTGATCTACCGTTCTTATGCGAAATTAGTTCTCACAGGGGAGTTGAGTGTCTCCGTTTAAGATCATGGCCAAGCAAAAAAAGCCTAGGAGGCAGCACGCGGTGTTGAAGAAAGAGGGTGGCCAGGAGTTGATTGGGATCGGCTTAATTTTGATGGGGCTATTGATTTTCTGCTCGCTAATAAGATTTACTACTGTCGACTTCGTCGATTGGAAGTTCTTCGGAAGCTTTGCTCCGGAAGGAGCCGAGTCGCGCGATACCCAAAATCTTATTGGTCCGGTGGGTGCTTTGATCGGATTTGTCTTTATTGCTCTTTTCGGAGCAGCAGCCTATTTGCTAGCGGCCGGAACAATCTGGCTTGGGTTCGTAGTGGCATGGTTTAAGAGCCGGTTGGGTCTTCATACTTTGATTGGTTTTGGTTCGCTGATGTTTGCGAGTGCTGCTCTGTTTAGCGTCCTTGAGATCTTTGGAAGCGTCCACTTTGGAAATTGGCCTGGTGGTGCGATTGGTGAGGGTCTAGGTAATTTTGTCTTCAAAAGCCTGCTTGGAACGTTGGGATCGGCCATCGTCCTGTCGGGGGTTTATTTTGCCAGCGTGATTCTTTTAACCGGATGGCATCCAATTGCCTTTGCCCAAACCTCTTTGGTAACGGTTCGTAAATTCATTTCCAACTCACGCGCGAAGCGGGCTGCCAGACCGGCACCACCTGCACCCGCAAAAAAACGTGCCAAGCGTAAGAGAGGCCAATCTTTCACTGACCCGACTCTTGGTTCAGAATCCAGTGTTGAGGAAGATGGTCAGGGCGTCCTTCAACTGAGGCAGATCCCAACACCGCAAATTATTGATTCATCCCAGAAAAAGGTTGCTCCTCTCGCTGGAGCTCGGCCTTTTGAGCGTAAGAAGCCGACTCATACTGGGCTTAGCACCGAGGGGTTTGAGAATTACGAGTTGCCTGGATTTGATCTTCTTGAATTTGACGAAGAAAATGATGTCGAGCCGGAAGACTTTAGTGAGGAACTTCTAGCGACCCAAACAATGATTATCGAGACCTGTCGCGCTTTTGGTGTCGAGGTCACAGCTGGCGATATCACCCGCGGACCTACTATTACGCGTTATGAAATCTACCCGGCTATTGGCCTACGGGTGAGCCGTATTACCCAACTTGAAGCTGATCTTGCGCGTGCCACGAAGGCCGAGCGAATCAATATTCTCGCGCCAATCCCAGGTAAGGATACGGTGGGAATCGAGATTGCGAATGATGATCGAGTGGCGGTTGCGCTTCGTGAGCTTCTGCAAGATGAATCGTTTCGCAGTTCCAAGCGGAAGATTCCTCTCGCTCTCGGTAAGGATGTTTATGGAAACACTGTGGTGGGGGATCTCGCTGCGATGCCCCACTGTCTTGTGGCTGGCGCGACCGGCGCCGGTAAGTCAGTTTGTATTAATTCCATTATTACAAGTATTCTTTATAAATTTGGCCCCGATGAACTTCGCTTTATCATGATCGATCCGAAGGTCGTGGAAATGCAGGTTTACGCCAAGTTGCCACATCTTGTCGTGCCAGTTGTCACTGATCCCAAGCGGGTTGTTGGGGCCTTGAACTGGTGTGTCAATGAGATGGAGCGCCGCTACAAGATTTTCGCAAAACTTGGAGTAAGAAATTTTGATAGCTTCAACAGCCGAGTTCGTCCTGAGGAAGAAGTTCTCACGCCGGAAGAGCAAGAGGATATTGATTCCATTGTGGACGAGGAAGCTGTTGAATCTATGGCTAAGGCTTTTGAGGATGGCGATCTCGGCCCAACCGCTTCGGAGGATGATGAGGTTCATGAAGACGATCTCGAGGTTCCGGACCGTTTTCCTTACATCGTGGTCATTATTGATGAGCTTGCTGATCTTATGCAAACCGCTCCGGCTGATGTCGAGGGGGCGATTGCCCGGATCGCTCAGAAGGCTCGAGCTGCTGGTATCCACTTGATCGTAGCGACCCAAACTCCACGTGCCGATGTTGTCACGGGTATTATCAAGGCGAATATTCCAAGCCGCATTGCGTTTCAGGTTTCGTCCTCACTCGATAGTCGGGTGATTCTCGATAATAAGGGCGCTGAAAAATTGGTTGGTAAAGGAGACATGCTCTTCCTGCCCCCTGGCTCAGCCAAATTGGAACGCGCCCAAGGTGCTTTTGTTTCGGACGAAGAAGTCGAGCAAATCGTCAACTTCTGCGCGAACCAAACCGAACAGCGGTTTGAAGAGAGTATCCAGAAGGTCATTGAAAGCGGCGGGTCTGGTAGCGATGGTGGTGGCGAAGAAGTTTCAGATGCTGATGAGGAGGCACTCGAGCGCTGTATGGAAGTGCTTCGTGCTGAGGGAAAGGCCAGTACCTCGCTTCTACAGCGCCGCCTTCGTCTAGGTTATACCCGTGCTGCCCGTATGATTGATATCCTTGAAGCTCGTGGCATCGTAGGGCCAGCGGATGGTGCTAAGCCACGGGAGGTGCTTATCCCTGACGCAGGAGCCGAATAAGGGGCGTAGCCATTCCCCCTGATTATGAGAGGTCATTGAAACGGGAATCAATCTTGTTTTCCAATACAGAAAAGGTGCTCTTCACCGCGGAGGAACCAATATCCGTCCGTAATAACCGGTGAGGCCCAAAGTGGTTCACTGAGCTCCATTTTAGCAACCTCCTGAAATTCTGGACCAGGTTTGACTACTGTGATCAATCCTTTTTCGGATCCAAAAACAACATGATCTCGAAAGACCACGAGTGAGGCTGAGTGCTCGCGCCCAAGTTTCTGCTTCCAAAGTAATTTACCTTCTTGAGCCTTCCAACAGGTCGCCGTCCCCGAATCGGAAACTGCGAGATAGTAACCGTTCACTACTACCGGACTGGGAACGTAGGATGGGTTCTTGCGGGTATGCCAGATCACATGGGTGTCGGTGACGTTTCCGCTGCCGGTGGGATCAATTGCCATCATATGTTTACTGGGAAATCCACACGTCATGTAGAGGTATTTTTGATCGTAAACCAAAGAGGCGACAAACTGATCAGTGGGACCGTCGATGATCCAGTGTTGCTGCCCAGTATCGGGATCGTAAGAAGCCACGCTTTTACTTCCCGAGAGAATGAGTTGGTTTCGTCCGCCGATGGTGCGGATTAAGGGGGTGCAATAACTTCGTGTCTTATTTGGTCTTGGCGTCTTCCATACTTCGTTTCCGGTTTCTTTATTTAAAGCCACGATGTAAGCGTTCCCGTCGTGGTCACCATTAATGATGACTTTGTCCTTCCATAGAATCGGGCTGGAGCAGTAACCGTGGACACTTGAAAAAATGCCAGGGCGTTTTTCCCAGAGTTTCTTCCCCTCCAAATTGTAAGCAGCAATAAACATCCTCTCTTGATCAAGGAAGCTTACGTAAATTGACTTGCCATCGGTCACTGGAGTGCTCGAAGCTCGGCTGTTTTTGCGGTGTACTTTTTCGATAGGTGATTCGAGTACAGTTTTTTTCCAAAGGGTTTTTCCTGACTTGATGCTGAGGCACATGAGTAGTCGTTCTCCTGAATCTTCGTCAGCCGAAACTAGAAAGAGCTCGTCGCCCCAAATGATTGGTGAAGCATGTCCCTTGCCGGGAATCTTAGCTTTCCACTTCACATCCTTTTCTATCGACCACTCCAGCGGAGCTTTTTCGTCGGGAACTATGCCATCCCCGGTTGGACCACGCCATCCGGGCCATTCGCCTGCGAAGCTGTTCGCAAAAAGGTTTAAGAGGATAGCCGTGTTTTTCAAGAACGTCATTCTTCTCATTACGTCGGAGAGTGAGAGGTCGTTTCAATCCTCAAGAATTCAATGTCATGAGAGAAAGATCGGAGGTTGGATAACCGTAATTCTCATGTAGGGTTCCCAAGACCGTTTGTAATGTTCAGTCGTTTTATATTTGCTCTCACTCTCGGTTTTCCCTCCCTTTGTGCGAAAGTCAGTTTCAACGACGAGATTCGCCCTCTACTCTCCAACAGTTGTTACCGCTGTCACGGTCCGGACGAAGAGGATCGTAAGGCTAAGCTTCGACTCGACACTCGCGAAGGGGCCACTAAGGATCACGAGGGTTTTACCGCTATTTCGCCCGGAAAAATCGAGGATAGTGAGTTGATTTATCGAATTGTTACGGATGATGAGGATGAGATGATGCCACCTCCGGGAAAGGGGGAGCGATTTACGAAGGAACAAATTGAACTTTTTAAGCGGTGGATCGAGGAAGGAGCGGAATACGAGATTCATTGGTCCTATGCAAAGCCTGTTCGTGCAGAGGTTCCTCAGGTTGA
>ENA-ORDR01000990-ORDR01000990.1-marine-metagenome-genome-assembly--contig:-NODE-990-length-13801-cov-11.187773_pt1 | contig 13801 bp, 8 predicted proteins | sample MGYA00240993_ERZ508538 | MGnify/ENA primary metagenome ERZ508538 (study PRJEB26207, sample SAMN05421999) | marine metagenome | isolation source: Monterey Bay, California, USA | place: USA:Monterey Bay...
CCTAAGCAACAATCTATCCGAAGCTAAGTACCTAAAGGAAAATTTTGGATCAAACGAAGACTCATTCTCAAGCTTCTCATATCGACCAGATAAAATAAGATCTAACTGTTCAATAAAGTTCGTATTAGTCTCAAAGAAAATAGCTTGCTTGTCTCTGCTGGTGTTTACATTTTTTCCTCCGCCCAAGAATAGTAAGTCAGCTCCTTTTAGTAGCTTACCGTCAGAATCAAAGGTAGCCCTGCTTCCTTCAGAATAATTAATCTTAAGATCTTCATAATTAAATTGAAAACCTATCGCAAAATCAATTCCATTTTTTCGACCTGTGAAAACTCCATCAAGAGAAATAAGGCTGCCAGTTTTTATAGAAGTCTCTGACCCTTTAATATAGTTAATGAGGCTTGGAGAATTTTCTAACGGTAAAAATATGTTCCATTGCTCATTACCATCTGGCCCACCTTGCCCAAGCAAAGCCTGTTCAAATCTTGATTCAACAGTATCTGGTCTCGTATGCTTATTCTCATGTTCACTCGCAGTGAGAGATAATTCAAAATTTAAATCTTCTGAAAGATCAAACATAAGACTGTTGCTAAAATGATATTGTGAAATGGCTTTAGGAGAACTGGGCGATGGAAATGCGGAGCCCAATGGTCGTCCATACCAAATCACCGGCACATTAAAAGGACTGCCTCCCTGCCCCGGAAGAATTTTCTTAGATAGATAAGATAAGGCTGGGTAAGATGGAGACTGCGGATTATCATTTACATCAACTGCAGCGGCCAAAAATGTCATCGAATAATCGATTGTTGCGCCAGGTCTCTCAAAATGCAGATAGCCTTTTAAATGATCCTCATCATTAACTATGTTGAATCTTTCCCCATAAAGAAACTTGCATCTAGGCCCAGCAATAACACCGCCATTGTCAATGCAACTGGGGTCAGGAATAGTTTGATTTGGAGAGTAACTTCCTGCATAAGGCCCTGAAGTTAATGTATCACTTGCGGTGATCTTAAAACTATTTCCCAGACCGCTTAACCCCAACTCTGCAATCCTTGGAATCTCAGATGCATTGAGTGGAGATCTATTCAAGGCACTCAGAGCAACCACGAAGTTTCCATCAAAGGCATTGCCGCCATAAAGAACACCCAAAGAATTATCTGTTTGATGATAGTTAGAAGTTTTCTGGCTAGATGCAGAAACCCTCAAGCCATCAAATAAATGATAAGTTTTAAAATTAATTACGCCTGCAACAGCATCTGATCCGTACAAAGATGTTGCGCCGTCTTTTAAAATCTCTATGCGCTCAAGTGCAATCTCAGGGATAATATTCACATCAATATAACCTTCGCCCTCATTAGAAGGCGTCCCAGAATGAGTTTGTCGTTTTTTGTTTATCAGGACTAGCGTTGAAGCATGATCCAGTCCACGCAGTGTAATTGAAGACATTCCCTGGTCTACACCATCCAACGCATTGGTTTGAAAATGTGATCCAGAAGCAACGCTTAGATACTTGCTCAGCTCAGCAACGGTTGAGACCCTTAAATTTTTGAATTCTTGAGAAGAAATAATATCAACTGGAGATGCATTTAACTCTGATGAACCTATGTAAGATGCTACAGAAATAATCTCTTCTGTTTCATCTGCCAAAACAACATTAATGACTAAAAAATACGCAAGGAAGACTAAAGAAAATCTGACGATCATAAATATAAAATGTAATCAATTAATCACATGCATTTTATATAAATTTTGAAAGTTTGAAAGAGCCGAAAACCGCCAAATGGCGGTTTTCAACTGTGAGTTTATTTATAAATAAATGACTAAAAATTTAAATTAAATCTAAGGCCATAATTCCTTCCAGGCAATGGAACCTCATTTTTAACAAAGGACGAATGATTTCTTGCAATCTCATCAAGCATATTGTTGCCAAATAAAGAGAGTGTTAACTTTCCCTGACTGCCCAAATCAATAGTCCTGCTTAGTTTTGCATTTAACATTTGATAACCTGCTGTAAGAGTCTCATTAACTGCAATGTCATTTTGTTTTTCAACATCCTTAAAGTTAAGACCTAGGGTCATATCATCTTGGGAGTACTTCAATTTAAAGATGTTCCTAGCTGGGTTAAGCCTTGGAATATTTCCTCCACTTGTGAATGTTCCAGATATTACATCTCTTCCAAAAGACATAGTAAGCTCTCCAGTTCCAAGATCCATGGTATTACCAAATTCAATTTCATATCCATCTAAGTCAGCATCTTGCTGAAGATAATTTGAAAGAATTAAACCGCCATGATCGTCATGATCCTCTTCATGCTCTTCATCATGATCTTCATGCTCTTCTTCGGTTTCATCCCTCAAATAAATATAGTTATCTACCTTGTTTGCAAATAAAGTGGCTGAAGCAAAAAAGCCTCCATTGTTTAAGCTGACAGTTAGGTCAATATTATTTGAAGTTTCAGATTGTAAATTTACATTTCCAACCTCAAACCTACCAGTAGCCAAATGCGCTCCATTCATGAAAAGCTCAATTGAAGATGGCGCTCTCTCTACAGAAGCAAATCCCAAATCAACATTAATAAAATCATTGAGCTCCTTTCCAATGTTAAAAGCTAAACTAGTATTATTAAAAGATTTATCATAGAAGGCGGTTTCCATTTCTTCATGCTCATCGTGCTCTTCTTCCTCATGATCTTCATCTTCATCGTGATGCTCTTCTTCTTCGTGAGCACTAGAAATAGATCCCTCATTGGCTAAACGATCAAATCTGACACCAAAATCAAGAGTGTAGTCGCTTATATCTCGGCTAATATAGTACCCAAATGTAAGCTCGTCTCTTGATGCAGGATTCATAAATGCTTCTGATCCAAGAACAGATGTATCTTCATTAACAAAATTAACTGCTAACTTTTGAGACATAAAGTCATTGGATAGATCAAAAATAAATCCAGCCTCTACAGCGTCATTAGTAAAGGTTGTTGGCCCTTCTTCGTGGCCCTCATGACCCTCATGTTCGTCCTCATCATGGTCCTCTTCTTCATGCTCTTCTTCTTCAGCATGCTGTTCAGTCAAGGAATAGTCAGTATCTCTTATAAAGAAATCAACTTTGCTTATAAGGTTGCTATCAATATTCAAAGATCCTCTCACATCGAATTTATCGGACTCGGTGTTTGAGAATATTCTTTCACCTTCATGCTCATCATGACCTTCTTCTTCGCCGTGCTCATCACCATGCTCATCTTCATGCTCTTCACCATGAAAAGGGATTCCGTACATGCTTTCGATGCTAGCTACTGAGAACCCAATGAAGCCCCAATCGCCAGTCGTAGAAGCTCCAAATTTTAAAGACTCGGACGCAAAATCAGAATTAGCTAAATAGCCTAGATTCTCTTCTTCGTGCTCTTCCTCTTCGTCGTGATCTTCGTCCTCATCGTGATGCTCTTCTTCCATATGAATGATTGCACCATTTGGCACATCAAAATTTCCAAATGAAGAATCTTTATATGAAAAGCTTACGTTGATATTTTGAATATTATCTTGATAAAAAAGGCTTTGAGTCTCGCCATCATTTACAGATTGTGATTCAAGCCCAATTTTTACCGCTCTTTCAACATCATCTTGTGCAATTGAATTGTCGACAATATTAATAATTCCGCCCACTGTTCCATTTGTATACAGCAGTGATGAAGGCCCGCGGATTACTTCAATTTGTTGGACATTATTTAAGTCAACATCATTGATATGATCGACTCCCAGCCCCGATACATCTCTGTTAACAATACTATTTTCAAGTATTTTCACTCTTGATCCCGACATGCCTCTAATAATTGGTTGCCCAACTCCAGAGCCATAGTCAGCTGACGATACGCCTAGCAAATCATCCAAGGTTTCCCCCAGACTTTGAGTTGCCTCATTACCTATATCATCCCCACTCAGAACATGAATTGGATCGGCAATCTCGCTTGCTGAACTATTAACCAGTGAAGAGGAAACTATGACCTCTTCAATCTCATCTGCAAATGCAGTGTTTACCATTAGCGCACCCAATATAATGAATGCATATTTATTGATTTTCATTGAAAACCTCCGAAAAATTAAAAATTTAAAAACTACTAAATTTAAACTTTTGGAGGTGCTTGGGAATTAAAAGGTTTTTTAAGTTCTGGGTAAAAAGCTTTGGAGACTATAAAACTTGTAAGCTCACGTTGAATCGCTTGGGTAACATAAGGAAGAATCTCGATGTTGGATGAAACTTCATTATGACAAGATTGGCACTCTACGAGAGGCTTATCTTCAACAAGATTATCTTCAGTATGAGCAAATGAATGCAGTGATACACTGGCTAGGAAAAATAATCCTATAAAGGTTAATAATTTATTATTCGAGTGCATTTCGCGATACTATAGCCACTCCTAATATTATTTCAAGTCTATAATTAAATCAATGATCTATAAAGAAGCCATTCAAGATGCTATTTCAATGCATGATTTGCCTGCCGAATGGTCGCCTGAGCTATTAAAAGAAGCTGATTTCATAGCAAGTAAAACTAAAAAAACTAAGTACCGAAAAGATTTAACTAATTTACCCTTTGCAACTATCGATGGTGCAGATGCCAAAGACTTTGATGATGCAATCTACTGCCAAAAAAATTCTAACGGCTTTAGTTTGTATGTGGCAATTGCTGATGTTTCCTTCTATGTTGAGGTTGGATCTAAGCTCGACAAAGAAGCTCTGAAGAGAGGGACATCTATTTACTTCCCTGGGACGGTGGTCCCGATGCTGCCTGAAAGGCTCTCAAATGATGTCTGCTCCCTAAGACCTAATGAAGATAGATGTGCAATGGTATGTGAGATGTCTCTTGATGCATCTGGCCAAAGATTAAAATATAAGTTTTACAGCGCCCTCATCAACTCAAAGGCGCGACTTACATACAAGCAAGTAGAGTCTCATATTACTAATGCTCAATCTCTCAAAGATTCTAAGGTTATAGAATCCATAAATGATCTAGAGAAATTAACTACAAGCAGACTAAGAATTAGGCAATCCAGGTATGCTCTAGAAATTAACCCTAAGGAAGCTATTTTAGAGCTAACACCAAGCCAAGAAGTAAAAAATATAATAGTTAAAAAGCCTATGCGAGCTCATAAGCTAGTCGAAGAATCTATGTTGCTGGCAAATGAATGCGCTGCAGAGTTTATGCAAGATCGTTTTGACTTCGGTGTATTTCGAATTCATGAGGATCCAGATCCCAGCAAGCTAGAAGTATTAAAAAAATATTTTCAAATTCCTGCTCAGGTTGCAAAAAAATCTTCTCCACTAGAAACAATTAATTTCTGCTTAAAAAAAGCTGCTGAAAAAAAAGACGACAGTGGGCAGATCCTGGTGCTGCAAACATTGGCTAGAGCAGAGTATTCAACTGATAACCTTGGTCATTTCGGCTTACAGCTTAACCAATATGCTCATTTCACCTCTCCCATTCGAAGATACCCAGACTTGCTAACCCATAGAATGATTAATAAGTCATTGGCACACAAGAAAAGTACCTTTAATAAATCTCAGCTCCAGGATATGTGCGAAGAATCATCGCTGCTAGAGCGAAGAGCAGAAAAGGCTTCGCGTCAGGTTGAGCAAGTTTTAATCTGTTCATATTTAAAAGATAAGGTTGGCTCTGAGGTGGATGGCGTAGTAACTGGTGTTACAGATTTTGGTCTGTTCGTAAGTTTAGAGGCATATTTTATTTCTGGATTACTTCATGTCTCAGATTTACCCGGAGATCGTTATTTTCTTGTCCAGGGGACCAACACTCTCAAAGGCAAAAAAACTGGAAAAAGTTTTAAACTAGGGCAGAAACTGAAAGTAAAGATTGCTGCTATCTCACCTTTAGACAGAAAGATTAATTTAGTTATCGCAAATGGAAAATGAATCCCAGTCAAATCATCGAGTAGGATTTCATACGATTGAGATGTTGCTGAAGCTCTCGCCAGAAAACATAAAGCAAATTTTTATTCCAGCAAATCGGAACGATGCAAGAATTCAAAATTTAATCTCATTGGCAGAAGCGGCATCGGTCTCCGTTGAAAAAAAGAAAAATCTTAGCCAACACCCGGAGGCTACTTTAAAGAAAGAAGAGGTTTTCGATTTAAGTGACCTAAAAAAATATGAAGAAACTATTCAAAGAGATAATCCTACTTTTTTAGTCATCGACAATGTCATTGATCCTCGAAATTTAGGAGCCTGCATTAGATCAGCTGCAGCGAGCAATGTTGCTGGCGTAATCATCAATAAACATCATTGTTCTCCAATTACCCCGCTTGTCAGGCAGGTGTCTGCTGGAGGAACTGAGGCTATGAAAATATTTACAGTCACAAATTTGATCAATGCTATAAAACATTTTGAAAAATTAGGCTATTTAATTCTAGGGACAAGCGAGCATGCGAAGTCAATGCATACTGAGCTTGACTTAAATAAACCTATTTTAACTATCATCGGATCAGAAGAAGAAGGTATGAGAGAGAAAACGCTCGAGAAATGCTCCGCTGTATGCACTTTGTCCAAAAATGAAACTTTAAATAGCTTAAATGTATCTGTTGCTGCAGGTGTAATACTTTTTGAGATAGCAAGACAAAAATTATAGTAAATATACTCTATAATTATTAGGCATAAGGGACCATTATAAATGTTACAACAAAGAACAATTAAAAATCCTATTAAAGCTGTTGGAGTCGGTCTTCACAGCGGAAAAGACATGACACTAGAGCTATTGCCTGCTCCGGTAAATGCTGGCATTACTTTTATTCGTAATGATCTAGATCCAGAAATTGAGATTCCTGCCATATTTGAATACGTAGGAGACACAACTCTCTCAACCTCTTTGTTTAAAGAGGGCTATAAAATTGCAACCATTGAGCACCTACTTTCAGCGATAGCTGGCTTAGGCATTGATAACTGCATCATCAAGGTGGATGGTCCAGAGATTCCAATTATGGATGGCAGCGCCAGCCCATTTGTTTTTTTAATTCAATCTGCCGGTCTAGTCGAGCAAGGAGAATTAAAGAAGTTTATTAAAGTAAAAAAAGAAGTTCGAGTTGAGCGAGGCGATACATATGCAGCCATTAAGCCATTTGATGGCTTTAAAGTATCTTTTGAAATTGACTTTGATGATGCAACTATCAAACAACATTCGCAAAAATCTTCAATTGATTTTTCATCTACTTCTTTTGTAAAAGAGGTTTGTAGAGCAAGAACCTTTGGCTCAGTTAAAGATATGGATTTCTTGCAGTCCCAGGGCTTAGCGTTGGGTGCCAGCGTCACAAATGCTATTGCTATTGGAGAAGACGGCATCTTAAACGAAGAAGGATTAAGATTTGATGATGAGTTTGTGAAACATAAAATGTTAGATGCTATTGGAGATCTCTATCTTCTTGGTCATAATTTAATTGGGCAATTTTCTGGATACAAATCAGGTCATTCATTAAATAATGAACTGCTAAGAAAAATACTTGCGTCAGAAGATGCATGGGAAGTTGTTACATTTGAAGATTCATCAATCGCCCCCATATCTTATGTAAGAGCTCCATTTGGCGATGCAGAGCAGTTATAAATAAAACTAACAGAGTTAATTACAATTTAAGATATGTCTTTCTTACAAAAAATATTTGGCAGCAGCAATCAACGTGCATTAAAAAAAATGCAGGTTCATGTTGACCAAATTAACTTACTGGAAGCAGAATATCAGAGCATGGATGATGCAGAGCTATTTGCTTTAAAAGATAAGCTAGCAAAAAATTATGCCAACGATCTAGGCAATCTGATTCCTCACGCATTTGCAGCAACACGTGAAGCCAGCATAAGAACAACGGGCTTGCGCCATTTTGACTCCCAAATGCTTGGTGGGATTGCTCTTGCTGATGGCAATATCGCAGAAATGAAAACCGGAGAGGGTAAAACTTTGGTTGCGACTCTTCCGGCATATCTCAATGCTATCCAAGGCAATAAAGTGGTATTAGTAACAGTAAATGACTATCTTGCACAGAGAGATGCGGAGTGGATGCGTCCTGTTTATGAGTTTTTGGGCCTTAGCGTTGGAGTAATTCATTCTAATCAAAATTTTGAAGAAAAAAAACATTCCTATGAGTGCGATGTAATTTATGCCACCAATGGGGAGTTAGGCTTTGACTACCTAAGAGATAACATGGCTCTTAGGGCAGAAGATAAGGTTCAATGTTCACTAGATTTTGCAATTGTTGATGAAGTAGATTCTATTCTGATTGACGAAGCAAGAACCCCATTAATTATTTCAGGGCCAACGAATGAGAGTGCTGAATATTATATTCAAATGAAAAAAATTATCCCAAAGCTTAAGCAGCAACTTAGAGAGGGGACTGAAGAAGAGCCATTGTTAGAAGATGAGGTTGGGCATTACATGATTGATGAAAAGAATCGGTCTGTAGAATTAACTGATGAGGGTTACATAGAAGTTGAGAAATATTTAGAAGATTTAGGTTTACTGCAATCTGAAGATAGTCTTTACTCAGTCAGCAATATTAAAATTATGCGGTATGTAAATGCAACATTAAAAGCTGCGTATCTTTTTAAAAAAAATGTTCACTATTTAGTAAGAAATCAAGAAGTTCTTCTGGTGGATGAGCACACAGGCAGGACCATGACTGGCAGAAGGATGAGCGAAGGAATTCATCAGGCCCTCGAATGTAAAGAGAATGTTCCAATCCAAAAAGAATCTCAAACACTGGCCTCTACTACTTATCAAAACTTTTTTAGATTATTTTCTCAGCTATCAGGTATGACAGGAACAGCTGATACCGAAGCAGCTGAGTTTGCAGAAATCTATGGTTTGAATGTATCAATTATTCCAACAAATCAACCTATGGCTAGACTTGATAATGAAGATTTAGTTTTCTTAACAAGAGAAGCAAAGTTTAAAGCTCTTATAGAAGAAATAGAGTTATTAAGAGAGAAGGAAGCACCGATACTGGTTGGAACAGCTTCAGTTGAGTCATCAGAGCTAGTTTCTGAGCTATTAAAGAAAAAAAATATAGTTCACCAAGTCCTTAATGCAAAACAGCATGAACGAGAGGCTGAAATAATTGCAAATGCAGGCAGGCCCGGTGTCGTAACCATTGCTACTAATATGGCAGGTCGTGGAACCGATATAGTTCTTGGTGGCATGAAGAGTGAAGATGATTTGGAGTGGGGGCAGCGTCATCAAAAAGTGATAGATGCTGGGGGGCTGCATATCCTTGGAACTGAAAGACACGAGTCACGAAGAATTGACAATCAATTAAGAGGTCGCTCAGGGCGACAAGGTGACCCAGGGTATTCAAAATTCTTTTTATCATTAGAAGATGATTTATTAAGGCTATTTATAACTGATAGCAGAAGAGCTTTGTTTGAAAGAATAGGGATGGGTGATGATCACATAGAGCACAAAATGTTATCCAGAGGCATCGAAAATGCCCAAAAAAGAATTGAAAGCAGAAACTTTGATATCAGAAAGAGTCTATTGGAATACGATGATGTCGCAAATGATCAAAGACAAGCTATTTATTCTCTTAGATCTCAATTACTGGAAGAAGATAATATATCTGAAGCTATAAACGACCTAATCAAAGAAGAAATGCATGCTATTTGCGATGACTTTATTCCACTTGACTCTGTAGAAAGCCAATGGAGATTAGGAGAACTAGAAAGATACCTAGTTGAACATTATTTAATTGAGACAAATATTCAACACAAAGTGCTCGAGGATAAAAAGTTAACCCCTGAGTTAATAGGTGCGTTGGTATCAAGTATTGCAGCCTCCAGGTACAAAGAAAAATATATAACGATTGAACAAAATATTATTCAACTAGAAAAGCAAGTCATGCTACAGATCCTAGATGTTCATTGGAAAGATCATTTAGCTGAAATGGATCATCTTAGGCAAAGTGTTGGGCTGAGAGCTTATGCACAAAAAAATCCAAAAAATGAATATAAGCGTGAAGCCTTTGAAATGTTTGAAACCATGCTGAATACAATTAACACTGAAGCCATCAAAATTCTTTTCAGATTGGAGATAGCCAGCGAAGAAGAGATACAAGAATTAGAACAAAGATCGCTTGATGCCCAAAAAAATAAACAAATGCAATTGCAGCAAGCAAAACCAGAACAAGCGATGGGCGATGAGAATGTTCAAAAATCTATCCCTGAACCTATTACTAGAGATGAGCCAAAGCTCGGTAGAAATGATCCATGTCACTGCGGATCAGGTAAGAAATTTAAGCAATGTCATGGCAGTGCCTAGAAGTTTTGTTCAAGAATTAGTCATCATAAAAATCTTCTGATTCAATTGGTCGACTAATTAACTTTTCTTCATTTGCCCAGATCCCCAAATCAACTAATTTGCACCTTTCACAGCAAAAAGGTCTAAATTTATTTTTTTTAGTTAAATCAGCAGATGCTTTGCATTGTGGACATTCTTTAATCATGATTACAGATTCCTAAATAAAATTTATGAAGATTAGCAACCTTAGATTCCAGCAAATCTAAAGAATTATTATTGGGAAGAACATCATTAGCTATGCTTAGTCGCTCCGCACGGGTGCATTGTGCATTTATAATTTTGTTAATCAAATCAAGAGAACTGCCATCTCTTGCAGATGCCCTTTGTAATTGAAGGGACTCGTCACAATCAACGACTAAAATTCGGTCATAAGAGCTCATACTTTGAGATTCATAAATCAAAGGAACCATGACAATAGAATAAGGTGAAGTAGAATTTGAGATGTTGGTAAACATTAAGTCTCGAACAATAGGGTGAACAATAGATTCAAGCTTGGCTTTCTTTTCTGAGTCATTAAAAACTGTTGCTCTTAATTGCTCCCTATTAACATGGCCAGCTGAATCAAGTATGGTGGGACCGAAGAAATCTACAGCTTGATTAAATCCAATGGAATTTATATCTAAAGCTTTTTTAGCTAATGAATCTGCGTCGATAACTGTAATCTCATGCGTTTCAAAAAACTTACCTGCAGCAGATTTACCTGAACCAATTCCACCCGTCATTCCAATAATCATTTTTGAGGCTCAGTATTCACTGAAGTAGGAACGTTATGAGACCATGAACTTTCTTCAATTCTAGAAGAAATAAACCACCTATCATCAATATTGATGTAAGTATCGTGATACCAGATACCAAGAAAAAAAACCTGATTTTCTTTAGTTTGCATTGGATTAAAACACATTACCTTTCCAGTAGCATTGTTGCCTGTGATAGTGAGAGATATATTTGATATGAAATGCTGATAGTTTGGAAAAAAGTCTAAAGCAGTTTCTAGGTAGACAATAATTTCTTTAAGATTGCCTGATATACCCCCAACAGCTGTGTAGTCAATAATTGCATCAGCAGTAAACAGATTATTAAATTCAGTAAAATTCCTAGTATCAACTGCAGTGGCATAATCAGTGACTAATTTTTCAAGCTCAAGCCGATCCGAAATCTCTTTAATATCCATGCAGTTATTTTATACAAAAAAAAGGCCCTTAGATAAATCTAAGAGCCTTTCAAAGAAAAAAGCCTGACGATTACCTACTCTCACACAAGGAGACCTTGCACTACCATTGGCGTAAGTCCGTTTCACTTCTGAGTTCGAGATGGGATCAGGTGGTACCAAACTGCTATTGTCATCAGGCAAACTGGTATGTAATTCTTTTCACTACAAATTTTTTGTTATTCTTAAACAATGGAACCTTTTTTAAGGTTACATGATCAAGCCTCACGAGTTATTAGTACAAGTTAGCTCAACGCCTCACAACGCTTACACATCTTGCCTATCAACGTCATAGTCTATGACGACTCTTTAGTAGACCGAAGTCTATGGGAGATCTAATCTTGGGAGAGGCTTCCCGCTTAGATGCTTTCAGCGGTTATCCCTTCCGAACATAGCTACCCGGCAATGCCACTGGCGTGACAACCGGAACACCAGAGGTTCGTCCAATCCGGTCCTCTCGTACTAGGATCAGCTTCCCTCAAATCTCCAAACGCCCACAGCAGATAGGGACCGAACTGTCTCACGACGTTCTAAACCCAGCTCGCGTACCACTTTAAATGGCGAACAGCCATACCCTTGGGACCTGCTCCAGCCCCAGGATGTGATGAGCCGACATCGAGGTGCCAAACACCGCCGTCGATATGAACTCTTGGGCGGTATCAGCCTGTTATCCCCGGCGTACCTTTTATCCGTTGAGCGATGGCCCTTCCATTCAGAACCACCGGATCACTAAGACCTAGTTTCCTACCTGCTCGATCCGTCGATCTCGCAGTCAAGCATCCTTCTGCCTTTATACTTACCTCACGATGTCCGACCGTGATAAGGATACCTTCGTACTCCTCCGTTACTCTTTAGGAGGAGACCGCCCCAGTCAAACTACCCAGCACGCACTGTCCCTGATCCAGATAATGGACCTAGGTTAGAACTTCAATCTTACAAGGGTGGTATTTCAAGGATGACTCCACAAAGACTGGCGTCTCTGCTTCAAAGTCTCCCACCTATCCTACACAAGTAAGGTCAAAGTCCAGTGCGAACCTATAGTAAAGGTGCACGGGGTCTTTCCGTCTAGCTGCGGGTACACTGCATCTTAACAGCGATTTCAATTTCACTGAGTCTATGGTGGAGACAGTGTGGCCATCGTTACGCCATTCGTGCAGGTCGGAACTTACCCGACAAGGAATTTCGCTACCTTAGGACCGTTATAGTTACGGCCGCCGTTTACCGGGGCTTCGATCAAGAGCTTCGCATAAGCTAACCCCATCAATTAACCTTCCGGCACCGGGCAGGCGTCACACCCTATACTTCCTCTTACGAGTTTGCAGAGTGCTATGTTTTTAGTAAACAGTCGCAGCCACCTGGTATCTTCGACCACGTTCAGCTTAGAGAGCAAGTCTCATCACCAAACGCGGCGCACCTTCTCCCGAAGTTACGGTGCTATTTTGCCTAGTTCCTTCACCATAGTTCTCTCAAACACCTTGGTCTACTCGACCTAACCACCTGTGTCGGTTTAGGGTACGGTTTCTTATAACCTGAAGCTTAGAGGTTTTTCCTGGAAGCATGGTATCGACTACTTCCCACTCGTAGAGTGGTCGTTATCAGTTCTCAGCCTTAGCGTTCCGGATTTACCTAGAACACCAGCCTACAACCTTGAACACGGACAACCGTCGCCGTGCTAGTCTAACCTTCTCCGTCACCCCATCGCAGTTATAAAAAGTACAGGAATATTAACCTGTTTCCCATCGACTACGGCTTTCGCCCTCGCCTTAGGGGCCGCCTCACCCTGCCTCGATTAGCGTTGGACAGGAACCCTTGGTTTTTCGGCGAAGAGGTTTTTCACCTCTTTGATCGTTACTCATGTCAACATTCGCACTTCTGATACGTCCAGTTCGCCTCTCAGCTTACCTTCAACCGCTTACAGAACGCTCTTCTACCATCTTAAATAAATTTAAGATCTGTAGCTTCGGTTTATGATTTAGCCCCGTTATATCTTCCACGCAGGCCGACTCGACTAGTGAGCTATTACGCTTTCTTTAAAGGATGGCTGCTTCTAAGCCAACCTCCTAGCTGTTTGTGCCTTCCCACATTGTTTCCCACTTAATCATAATTTGGGACCTTAGCTGACAGTCTGGGTTGTTTCCCTCTCGACTACGGACGTTAGCACCCGCAGTCTGTCTCCCGTGCTCATACTTGTAGGTATTCGGAGTTTGCATCGGTTTGGTAAGTCGGGATGACCCCCTAGCCGAAACAGTGCTCTACCCCCTA
>ENA-ORDR01000991-ORDR01000991.1-marine-metagenome-genome-assembly--contig:-NODE-991-length-13791-cov-5.343955_pt1 | contig 13791 bp, 15 predicted proteins | sample MGYA00240993_ERZ508538 | MGnify/ENA primary metagenome ERZ508538 (study PRJEB26207, sample SAMN05421999) | marine metagenome | isolation source: Monterey Bay, California, USA | place: USA:Monterey Bay...
CTCCTTAGCTACCTCGCCAAGAATAATCAACTTATCAGCTGTAATCTCGCCTCCTGCAATACGCGGCACTACAGAATATGTGCCATCTTTTTGCAAATTACCCAAAAAGTAATCATTAGTCTCTTGTAAGCCTGCATGTTCACTTTTCAAAATATAATCATTCCAGCACGATGCCAAAATAGACGCTACAGTCGGTTTACATACTTCACAACCAACGCTGCCCTTACCATGACGATCAATAACATCGTTAAATGTTTTTAGCTCATCAACAGGAAAATAACCAGATCTTGCTAAAACACTATAGAAAACAGGAGATATGTGGCCATTAGATAGAAAAAAAAGATCTTCATTAAATCCATTCATATCAAATGAATCTTTTCTTTTCATCAAATTAAAGAATAGATATACTAGAAAATCTGTACATCCAAGAGATCCGCCAGGATGTCCAGATTGAATTTGATGTACCATTCTTATAATATCTCTTCTAACTTGTGAAGAAATATCTTCAAGCTCTTTTATTTGTTTATTCACTTATAATTTGATTAGAGTGTTCTTTAGTCTTTACTTTGGTAATAATATCTTCAATTATTCCGTCTTTATCAATTACAAAAGTAGTTCTATGTACGCCATCATATTCCCTTCCCATAAACTTCTTTGGACCCCAAACTCCATAAGCATTTAACACCTCTTTACTTTCATCCGAAATAAGTGGAAAAGGCAAATCATGTTTTTCTATAAATTTAACATGTCTTTCTGGGCTATCAGCCGAGCATCCCAACACCACATATCCTTTATCTAAAAGTGCTTGATAATTATCTCTCAAATTGCAAGACTGAACCGTACATCCAGGAGTCATGTCTTTTGGATAAAAGTATAATACTACTTTCTTTCCTTTAAATTGTTCTAATGTAATTGAATCTCCATTCTGATCTACAGAATTTATTGCTGGCGCGCTATCTCCAATTTTTAGATGTGTAATCATAGTGTCCCTCTTCTTTCTTGTTCTGCTTCTATTGATTCAAAAAGGGCTTTAAAGTTTCCTTTCCCAAATGATTGAGCTCCTTTTCTTTGTATAATTTCAAAGAATAATGTTGGTCTATCTGTAAGAGGTTTGGTGAAAATCTGTAGCAAATAGCCTTCATCATCTCTATCTACTAATATACCATGTTTTTTAAGTGTCAAAATTTCTTCATCTATTTCCCCTACTCTATCAAGAACAGTATCATAATAAGTATCCGGTATAGTTAAAAACTCAACTCCTCTTTCTTTCATCTCGGAAACTGTTGATACAATATCATCTGTTGCCACTGCAATATGTTGACATCCTGGTCCATCGTAAAAATCCAGATATTCTTCAATCTGAGATTTCTTTTTTCCTTCTGCTGGCTCATTAATTGGAAATTTAATTCTTCCATTTCCATTAGTCATAACTTTACTCATTAGTGCGGTATATTGTGTTGAAATATCCTTATCGTCAAAAGTAATAAGGTTAGCAAACCCCATAGTTTCGTTATAAAATTTCTCCCAAATATTCATTTCGTCCCAACCAACATTAGCAACCATATGATCAATATATTTTAATCCACAAGAGGATGGATTATAATTAGTTTCCCACTTTTCAAATCCTGGCATAAAAACTCCATTATAGTTCTTACGTTCCACAAAAACATGAACTGTATCTCCATAAACTTTAATGCCTGATCTTATAACCTCTCCGTTCTCATCATTCTCAACTTTTGGAGGAAAATAAGACTCCGCTCCTCTAGATGTAGTTTCTTCCCAAGCTTTTTTTGCGTCTTCTACCCAAATAGCAATAACTTTTACTCCATCACCATGTTTTATAATATGACTCTCAATATCATTCTCTCCTCCAGGCATTGGAGTAGTAAACATCAATCGAATTTTATCTTGCACCACTACATAGGAAGTTCTATCTGTTACTCCTGTTTCTAGTCCAGCGTAAGCAAGAGACTGAAAACCTAAAGCAGTCTTGTAAAAATGTGCAGCTTGCTTAGCATTTCCTACATAGAATTCTACATAGTCAGTACCCAAAAGTGGAAGAAAATCCTTAGCTTCTGGGAAGATTTTTTTTAAGTCCTCTGTCATTAATTTATTTATTTTCTAACCATGATTTATGATACTTGCCATCAGAAAGATCAATTGCCGCTTTGGTTAATTTTAATGGAGCAAAAGTATCCACCATTACAGCGAGCTCATCCGTTTTAGTTTCTCCTATACTTTTTTCTGCAGCTCCCGGATGCGGACCATGTGGAATCCCTGCAGGATGAAGAGAAATATACCCTTCTTCTACATGGTTCCTGCTCATAAAATCTCCATCTACATAATAAAGAACTTCATCTGAATCAATATTAGAATGATTATAAGGTGCTGGAATTGACTCAGGATGATAATCATACATTCTTGGGCAAAAAGAACAAATTACAAATCTAGCTGTTTCAAAAGTTTGATGGACAGGAGGTGGTTGATGAACTCTTCCAGTGATAGGTTCAAAATCATGAATAGAAAATGCATAAGGGAAATTATATCCATCCCAACCTACAACATCAAAAGGATGGGATGCGTAAGTATATTCATGAATCATTTGTTCCTTTTTTATTTTAATAATAAAATCTCCTTGCTCGTCATGTGTTTCTAATTTATCTGGAATTCTTAAATCTCTTTCACAATATGGAGAATTTTCTAATAATTGTCCAAAATAATTTCGGTATCTTTTTGGTGTGTAAACTGGGGTATATGATTCTACAATAAATAATCTATTTTCTGAACTATCAAACTTCATGGTATAAATCATTCCTCTAGGTATTACCAAATAATCACCTTCCTTAAAATCTATATTACCTACAAATGATCTTAAAGTTCCTGTTCCTTTATGAACAAATATAACTTCATCTCCATCTGTATTTTTGTAAAAATAATCTTCTTCCAAATTAGTTGGAGCAGAAAGTGAGATGTTGACATCATTATTCAATAGTATTGAAATTCTACTTTCTAAATGATCTGCAACTTTTGGAGCCTCAAATCCTTTTAGTAAATATGATTTTAGATTTTTATCTACTGCAATTTCTGGAGAAACTGAATAAGCCTTCTTTATTTCTTTTACCTGTGTTGGTCGGTGCAAATGATATAATAATGATGACATTCCATCAAAACCAATTGTACCAAAAAGTTCTTCATAATGAATATTACCATCCTTTTTTCTAAAGCTGGTATGCCTTTTGTGTGGTATTGTACCTAATTTATGATATCTTGGCATTTTGCAATTTGTTTTGTTGCAAATATAAGATATAAAAGAGAATTTATATTATACACTAAAATATTAATTGATATTTTTGCAAACTAATGAAACTAATCACCTACAAAATACAGAATTCTGAGAGTCATCAGATTGGAGTTGTAGAAGATAAGCTTATTTATAATCTAAATAATTGCTTTGGAGATATTTCATTAGTAGATATGTTTCAAGTTGAAAACTATCAAGATCAGATTGCGTTACATATTTGCAATGATGATTGTATAAAACATAATTTTGAGGAGATAACTATCTTACCTCCAATTCCCAAACCAACCTCTTTCAGAGATGCCTATGCTTTTCGTCAGCATGTAGAAACATCTAGAAAAAATAGAGGGCTTAATATGATTGCAGAATTTGATCAATTTCCTGTGTTTTATTTTTCTAATCATAACACAATGTTTGCAGATGGAGAAGAAATAAAACTTATGCCAGATCATTTTGAACAATTAGATTTCGAATTAGAATTCGCTATTGTTATTGGGAAAGGAGGAAAGAATATTTTATCAAAAGATGCTGATCAACACATTGCAGGATTTTGTATCTTAAATGATTTAAGCTGTAGAAGATTACAAATGGAAGAAATGAGACTCAGTTTAGGCCCTGCAAAAGGGAAAGATTTTGCAAATGTATTAGGGCCTTACTTAGTAACTCCTGATGAATTATTCTCTAAAATTATAGATACTCCTTGTGGAAATAAATACGATTTAAACATGAAGTGCTTTGTAAATGGAGAGTTATTATCTGAAGGAAATGCAAAAGACATGAATTGGACCTTTGCTGAAATAATTGAAAGAGCATCTTATGGAGTAGAACTTTTTCCTGGAGATGTAATTGGATCGGGAACAGTAGGAACAGGATGTTTATTAGAAATAAATGGAAGCGGAAAAAGAGCAAATTTGGATTATATAGAGAGGTGGATAGAAGAAGGAGATCAAATTGAAATGCAAATTGAAGGACTGGGTAAAATCAGTAATAAAATAGTAAAATCAGAAAGTAATCATTCCATATTAAAACTTAAAAAATGATTAAAACAATAGATGTAAAATCGGGAGAAACTGATGGATTATACCAATATTTATCAGCAGCTGTTACACCAAGACCTATTGCTTTTGTAAGTACAATTGATGCAAATGGAAATAAGAATTTAAGCCCATTCTCTTTCTTTAATGTGTTTTCAATAAATCCACCTATTTTGATTTTTTCTCCTGTAAGAAGAGTAAGAAACAACACTTCAAAACATACTTTAGACAATGTTCATCAAATAAAAGAATGTGTTATCTCCTTAGTAACAGAAGAAATTGGACAACAAGTGTCTCTATCCTCTTGTGATTTTGATACCGAAACAAACGAATTTGAAAAAGCAGGTTTTACTGAGGTGAAATCAGATCTAATTACACCATCAAGAATTAAAGAATCTCCAATTAATTTTGAATGTAAGGTAACTGATATTATTACTTTAGGAGACGAAGGAGGGGCGGGGAGCTTAGTGCTTTGTGAAGTTCTGAAAATGCATATTGAAGAAGATATTTTAGATAATAATAATGCAATTGATCCTTTTAAACTAAATATAGTAAGTAGATTGGGATCAAATTGGTACGGAAAAACCACTAAAGAATCACTTTATAAAATTACAAAACCTATTTCTAGGTTGGGAATGGGAATAGATAAACTTCCTGAAGAGATTAAAAATTCTAAAATCTTAACTGGAAATGAACTAGCCATTTTAGCGTCTGCAGAAAGTATTCCTGCAAAAACTGTATCTGAAAATAGTTTTACTGTATCTGAAAAGCATGAAAAAGCAAAACAACTTCTTTTGGAAGGAAATTCAGAGGAAGCTTGGCAAATTCTACTTTAAAATGATTAAGGAATTTGTAAAAAATATTCTTTTTAATCTTAAAAAAAATAAATCTACTTTTTCCCCAGTTTTTATTATAGGTTGTGGCAGATCAGGGACAACAATTTTAGGAAATACTTTTGCTCAACATCCTGATATAAAATATCTGAATGAAAGAAGAGATTTATGGCACAGAGCCTATCCGGAATTTAATATTTGGAATAAAAATACTCAAAATCCAAAACTTTATGCAGATGAAAAAGATGTAACCTCAAAAGAAAATAATTTATTACATCATCTCTTCTTTAGAGAACAAGTTTTAGGAAACTCAACAATACTTTTAGAAAAACTTCCAATCAATAATTTTAGATTAGAATTTCTAAACGCATCATTTCCAGATGCGAAATATATCTATTTAACTAGAAACGGACTAGAAGTAAGTAAGTCAATTGAAAAAAGTATACAAAAACAAAATTGGTTTGGAGGAGAGAAATATGAGCTTTTAAAGAAATATTCTTCAGATAATAACATTCTTTTTAAAACAAAAATTAACAGTGATAAGGAGAAAGGAATGTGGGAATGGAAACTCTCTATAGAAGAAAGCAATCAATTCTTTAGAAAAGAAAATAAAGATAATTTTATACACCTTTCTTACCAAGATTTTATTGATTCACCATCTAAAAAAATTAAAGATATTCTTGATTTTTTAAAATTAGACTATACAGAAAACCGGATAAATAAAATATCGGAAAATATTAAAAGAAAGAACCCAGAAACAAAAAAAACAGAAGAAAAAAGTTTATATTTAATTGGAGGAGATATTTTAAATAAAACAATAGATAATAGTTATACTCCATATTAGTATATTAGCAACCTAATCAAAAACAAAAATTATGTCATTCGAATTACCAAAATTACCTTACGCCTATGATGCATTAGAACCACATATTGATGCTAGAACCATGGAAATTCATCATAGCAAACATCATAACGGATATACCAATAATCTAAATAATGCAATTGCAGGAACAGATTTAGAAGGAAAGTCTATTGAAGAAATCTGCGCTAATCCAGGATTGAGTGGTGGAGCAAGAAATAATGGTGGAGGATATTTTAACCATTGTTTATTCTGGAGTATCATGAGTCCAAATGGTGGTGGAGAGCCATCTGGATCAATTGCAGAAGCAATTAATGATGCTTTTGGTTCATTTGAGGAATTTAAAACTATTTTTTCATCAGCAGCCGGAACAAGATTTGGATCTGGATGGGCTTGGCTTGGAGTAAATAATGGGAAACTAAAAGTATCCTCAACTGCAAATCAGGACAACCCTTTAATGGACGACCAATGTGGATGTACTCCAATACTATGTTTAGATGTTTGGGAACATGCTTACTACTTAAATTATCAAAACAGAAGACCTGATTATATAAATGCATTTTTTAATGTTATAAACTGGGAAGAAGTAAACAAGAGATTTGAAGCTGCAATAAGCTAAAACTAAAATATATTTTTTATACATTTGCGAGACTAAAAATTAAACTAAAATGAAAAAAAGATTTACACTATTGACATTAATTGCATTTTTATCGTTAGGAACTTTTTCGGTATTTGCACAAAATGATTCTGGAAATATTCCTCCTGGTAACTCAAAATCCGAAGAAAACAAATCTATACCTAATCCAAATGCAAAAATTGATGATGTAGATAAAGACAACAAAGGAGATTCAGATAAAGGTGATAAACCAGAAAAGAAGAAGAAAAAAGAAGTAGTAGAAGAAGATACTTTTCATCAAATAATTAAACAAAAATTTATGGAAGGAGGTCCTGAATTTATGGGAATCGTTCTTCTTTGTTTGATTCTTGGGTTAGCTCTTGCTATTGAAAGAATTATATACTTAAATATGGCTACTACCAACTCTAAAAAATTACTAAATAAAGTAAATGATGCTTTAAAAAGTGGTGGAGTTGATGCTGCAAAAGAAGTTTGCAGAAATACAAAGGGACCTGTTGCTTCTATATTTTATCAAGGATTAGATAGATCTGATGAAGGATTAGAACAAGTTGAAAAATCAATTGTTGCATATGGTGGAGTTCAAATGGGACTTTTAGAAAAAGGTCTTTCTTGGATTTCTTTATTTATTGCCTTAGCTCCAATGCTAGGTTTTATGGGGACAGTGATTGGTATGATTGGAGCATTTGATGCTATCGAAGCTGCTGGTGATATTTCTCCTTCATTAGTAGCTGGAGGAATTAAAGTTGCTCTTTTAACAACAGTATTCGGTCTTATTGTCGCTATGATTCTTCAAGTCTTCTATAACTACTTAATCTCTAAGGTAGATTCAATTGTAAATGACATGGAAGACGCTTCTATTAAATTAGTTGATATCCTTGTAAATAATAAATAATTATGGGAGAATTTATTGAAAATAATTTAGATATTTTTTATTGGACAACAATAATTATGTTAGTTATTGCAACTGTTGTAATTATTATCTTTTCTGTAATACAAATGGTAAACAATAAAAAATCAGCTACCAAGACACTTCTTACTGCAGGAGGGTTATTGTTAGTATTAGGACTTTCATATTATGTGTTATCTTCTGATGAAGTATTATCATCATATCAGAAATATGGTATTGATAATATTACTTCAAAGATAGTTGGAATGGGAATCTGGTCTTTTTATATTCTTTCAATTATAGCTGTTGGATCAATTATTATTTCTGAAATTTCTAATAAATTTAGTAGGTAAAATATGGCAAGTAAAAGAAGGGGGTTACCTGAAATAAATGCCGGTTCTATGGCTGATATTGCATTCTTATTGCTTATTTTCTTCTTGGTAACTACAACTATGGATGTAGATTCTGGTATCTCTAGAAAGTTGCCTCCTATGCCAGAAGAAAATGTAGAGATCCCTGAAATTCATAAAAGGAACATTTTCGTGGTTCTAATTAATAAAAATAATAAGATTTTAGCTGGGATTGGTTCTCCAACAAATATAATAGAAATTAATGGAGATGGTTCCATTTCTTCTTTAAAAGATGATGTAAAAACTTTTATAACTAATAATGGGGGGAGTCCAAATTCTTCAGACAGTCCAGATAAAGCAGTAGTGTCATTACAAAATCAAGAAGGAACTTCTTACAAAACGTATATTCAGGTGCAAAACGAACTAACAAAAGCATATAACGAGTTAAGAGACGAAAAATCTAATGTAGATTACGGAAAAGATTTTAATCGACTTGATAATGAAGAGCAAAAAAAGATAAAGGATTTTTATCCTATGAAAGTTTCAGAAGCAGAAACAAAAGCAAACTAATAAAACAATGAGTAAATTCAAAAAAGGAGGAGGAAAAGGGATGCCAGCAATATCAACTGCATCCTTACCTGATATTGTATTTATGTTACTTTTCTTCTTTATGGTCACAACAGTTATGAGAGAAACAACCTTAAAAGTTACAGTAACTCCACCTGAAGCAACTGAGGTAAAAAAAATGGAAAAAAAATCCTTAGTTTCTTATATTTATATTGGTTCTCCAACAAAAAGTCAGCAATCACAAATGAATTTATCTACAAAAGCTCTAGTTCAGTTAAATGATGTTATTTACAAAAGAGAAGAAATAATTGCTAATAGTGAAATACAAAAATTTATTGATTCTGAAAGAAGACAAAAAGACGAAAAACAACAGAATCAGATGACTACCTCTATTAAAGCAGATCAAAACGTAACAATGGGGATTGTAACGGATGTAAAAACTGAACTCCGAAAAGCTAATGCTCTTAAAATTAACTATTCTACCAAAAAAGCAAAAGACGCTAATTAAGCTGTTTCTTTCCTGTTTATCTGTTTATACAAGTAGATAAAAAACAAAACTATTATCAGAAAAAATGTTGCTTGTATCATGCTAATTTTAGTTTCTTCTAACTGAGAAATATCCATATCTATTTTTTTAGCAAAAGGAAGATACATTAATAAAATAGCTAATGCATTATTTATAAAATGTGCTATTATAGGCATCCATAAATTACCAGAATAATAAAATAAATACCCAAGTACCATTCCTAAAAAGAATCTTGGTAAAAATCCGAAAAACTGCATGTGTATTGCTGAAAAAACAAAAGCGGTTATTAATATTGCAATATGAGGGTTTCTTAAAATATTTTTTAATTTCTTTTGTATTACTCCTCTAAAAAACATTTCTTCTCCAATTGCAGGAATAATTGCAATTAAGAATAAATTGAATAATAGATCTCCAATATTATCCATTTTTAGAAACCCTTCTGTTAGTAGTTTTGCGTTTTCTTCCATTTGTTTCATGCTCTCAATCACTTTTGGAATGTAATCAGTAATAGAATTTATAAAATCCAAATTCAATTGCATACAATAAGCGACCAATGGTTGAGAAAACAAAATAATCATCAGTATAATTAAGATATTTTGTCGTTTAAATTTTGAATTAAATCCTAATCCTTTTAGATATTGATCATTTTCAAAATAACTAAACAATAAAGGAGGAATAATAAATATGAAAACAGAAGAAATAAGCTGAATAATCTTTAATTGACTAATATTTTCTGTATCTCCTGCATCTGCAGAAATAATACCGATAGACAAAATACCTATTAGTGCAGAGATAAATACAATCATCACAAATAAAAATAGTTTTGTAGATTCTGATTTATTCCTATAGATTCCTTTCAGGTTCATATGTTTAATTATTTTTGTAAAATATGTCGGTAAAAATAGGAAATATAGATTTAGGAGACTTCCCTCTTTTGCTTGCTCCAATGGAGGACGTAAGTGACCCCCCATTTCGTGCACTTTGCAAAAAACATGGGGCCGATTTAATGTTTACCGAATTCATTTCATCTGAAGGGCTTATTAGAGATGCGCAAAAAAGCACTCAAAAACTTGATATTTACGATTTTGAAAGACCAATTGGAATACAAATTTTTGGAAACAATATAGACAGTATGATGGAAGCAACAAAGATTTGTGAATCAGCAAATCCTGAGATTATTGATATTAATTATGGTTGTCCTGTAAAAAAAGTAGCAAATAAAGGTGCTGGAGCAGGAATACTAAGAGATATCCCAAAAATGGTAGAAATGACAAAGAAAATTGTAGAATCTACTAATATTCCAGTAACTGTAAAAACTAGACTAGGATGGGATGAAAACTCAAAATATATAGTAGAAGTTGCTGAAAGGTTACAAGATGTAGGAATACAAGCTATCTCTATACATGGAAGAACAAGAAAACAAATGTATAAAGGAGAAGCGGACTGGACCTTAATAAAACAGGTGAAAGAGAATCCTAGGATGAATATCCCAGTTTTTGGAAATGGAGACATTGACTCACCAGAAAAGGCAACTTTGATGAGAGATGAATTTGGCTTAGATGGAGCTATGATTGGTAGAGGATCTATTGGAAATCCGTGGATTTTTAATGAAATAAAACACTTCCTAAAAACAGGAGAACATTTAGCAAGACCTATCATGAAAGAAAGAGTAGAAGCTTGCAAACAACACCTAAAACATTCTATAGAGTGGAAAGGAGATGTTTTAGGAATAGCAGAAATGAAACGACACTACACTAATTATTTTAAAGGTATTACTGATTTTAAACCTTATAGAATAAAAATGGTAACCTCAAATAACAGGCAGGAAATACTGGAAACCTTAGATGAAGTTGCTGTAGAATTTAAGAATTATTCCTTTTAAGAAATTTACTGGTCAGTATTTTTGCAGGATAATAAGATGCAATTAATCCAATAGTAACAACTGTTAATTCTACTATCAAAATATCCGAAAACAATAGTTTTATTGGATATGCTTCTACTATAAAATTTCCTGTCATTGAAATAAAACCAAAATATTGTTGTAATAGAGAAAAACTAACTCCAATCCCTATTCCTATAAAACTACCCAATAAAACCCCAAAGAACCCTTTTGTAAAAAAGATGTTTCGGATCTGTTTTTCTGAGCTACCCAAATTCCAAAATGTTTTAATGTCCTTTTGTTTGTCTATCATTAACATGCTTAAGGAACTTATAATATTAAAGCTTGCAATTATTAGAATAAAAACCAAAATTAAGTAAACAGCTAATTTCTCTGAATTTAATAATTTATATAAAAATTCATGCTGTTCCAATCTGCTTTTTACAACAAAATCCTCTCCTAAAGTTTGCTCTAATTCTGTTTTTATATGATGCATATTATCAGAATTCTTAATATTTATTTCAGCAGATGAAGCCTCTCCCTCTCTATCTAACATTTTCTGAGATCTATTTAAAGGTATAAGAACATATTGATTATCATACTCCGGCTCAACAGAAAATATTCCTATTGGAGTAAAAGCAGAACTCACTAAATCTGACTTGTCTTTTATATATTTTGAGTTTCTGTTTGGAGAGGTTATCATAAGCTGACTAAACATATTATTTATATCAACAGACAGATTATAAGATACTCCAGAACCTAAAACCATTACATTTTTATCTCTGTAAAGTTTATCAGAAAAATATTCTCCTATTTTTATAATGCTATCTATATTGACTAATTTATGGTAATTTTCATCTACTCCTTTTATTTCAGCTATTTTCTTCTTCCCTTCATGTTCAATTAGCACTTTTTCTTCTAATACAAAAGAATAATCTTCAATATTATTATTTTCTTTTAAATCAGAATCTAAATCTGCAATCTTAAAAGTTTTTCCTACAGATGATGTAACTTTTAGATGAGGATCAAAAGAATTATACTTGCTCAAAATCAAATCTTCAAGACCATTAAAAACAGAAAGAACAACTACCAATGCAGCGGTCCCTATTGCTACTCCAAATAAAGATATATAAGAAATAATATTTACTACATTTTTACTCTTTGAAGTAAACAAATATCGTTTCGCTATAAAAAATGGGAATTTCATTAAACGATTTATTTTTTCAGAAGTTTCTCAATCTCTTCTGCATATTCTGCAGAATCATCCAAATAAAAAATTAACTCTGGCACAATTCTCAACTGATGACGACAACTGTTCCCTAATAATTTCCGAAATACTTTTTTATTTTCATTAAGTATATTAAGAGCCTCCTTCGGTTTTTCTACAGGGAAAATACTTAAATATGCCTTTGCAACCGATAAATCTGGAGATACTCTTACTCCTGTTACTGTTACTAATATATTCCCTAAAAATTGATGTATTTCTTTCTGAAATATTATTGATAATTCTTTCTGAATTAATTTTGATACTTTCTTTTGTCTTGTAGTTTCCATAGGGCAAAGATAGATATTCTATTTTCTTATCCTTACATTTGCCGAAATGAAAGATTTTTACAGAATATTAAACTATGTAAAACCATATTACAGATATGCATTGCTGAATATGATTTTTAATGTATTTGCTGTATTATTTTCTTTAGTTTCCATAACTATGGTAATTCCTTTTTTAGGATTACTTTTTGGTACAATTAATGTAGATATCAGCAGTATTCCTGAACTGAATTTCTCAGCAAGTTCCGTAAAAGATTACTTTTACTATCATATTAATTCTATAATTAAGTCAGGGACAAAAATAGATGCACTACTATTTATTTGTGGGTTGATTCTTATTACCTTTTTCTTCAGAAATTTATTCCGCTATCTTGCTCTTTATTTTCTAACACCAATCCGAAATGGAGTGGTGCATGATTTAAGGTCTACTTTACATGAAAAAGTTATTTCACTTCCTTTAGGTTTTTTTACTGAAAAAAGGAGAGGTGATATTACTTCCAGAATGACAACAGATTTGGTAGAAATTGAGTGGAGCATCATGAGTTCTTTAGAAATGATTTTTAGAGATCCACTACAGATAATTATCTATTTAATTACTTTAATGGTAATAAGTCCTACTTTAACTCTATTTGTAATAATACTATTCCCAATTACTGGATTTTTGATTGCAAAAGTTGGAAAAAGTTTGAAAAAATCTTCCGAAAAAAGTCAAGAAAAAATGGGAGATATACTTTCAGTTTTAGATGAAAATATTGGTGGATTAAGGGTTGTGAAATTATTTAATGCTGAAAAAGATGTTCATCAGAAATTTGATAGAGAAAGTAAAAAGTACCAATCTTTAATGACGTCATTATTAAGAAAAAAAGACTTATCCTCACCCATGAGTGAATTTTTAAGTACTATTGTAATGGTAGTAGTTATGTGGTTTGGAGGGAAGTTAGTATTAGGAGGAAGTTCACATCTTAGTCCGGAAGCATTTATTGGTTATATTTTAATTTTCTCTCAAATTATTCCTCCTGCAAAATCGTTTACCACTGCCTATTACAGACTACAAAAAGGTTCTGCAGCTGCAGCCAGAGTGTATGAATTAATGGATACTAAGAATACAATTATCGACTCTGAAAATCCGAAATTAGTAAGTAAAATAAATACATCTGTAGAATTAAAAAATGTGAATTTTAGGTATGAAAATATAGATGTTTTAAGTAACATAAGTTTTACAATTGAAAAAGGGAAAACAATTGCTCTTGTAGGGAAATCTGGTAGCGGAAAATCAACAATTGCAGACCTTTGTGCTAGATTTTACGATATAAATGAAGGTGAGGTTTGTGTCGATGGTGTCAATATAAAAAGCATTAAACTTTCTGATTT
>ENA-ORDR01000997-ORDR01000997.1-marine-metagenome-genome-assembly--contig:-NODE-997-length-13765-cov-5.528492_pt1 | contig 13765 bp, 8 predicted proteins | sample MGYA00240993_ERZ508538 | MGnify/ENA primary metagenome ERZ508538 (study PRJEB26207, sample SAMN05421999) | marine metagenome | isolation source: Monterey Bay, California, USA | place: USA:Monterey Bay...
CTCCCAAGTCCATATTCTGAATAGTCATCATTTGCGTCTCTACCATATATATTGTCTGTTACATTAGAACTACTTATAATAGTATCCGAAATAGTATCTAAAGAAGATGCCCAAGTCTGAAAATAATATTGACCAAGAGAAGTAGGAGCAAATGTATTACTCCCAATAAAAGTCATGGTATCTTGAGGTGTTATTATGCTATCAGCACTTGTGGTAGAGAAAACATTACTTCCAATGTCATCAAATACATCTACATTAATTCTAGTTGTTTGATTAAGAGCTCCAGCGTTTGTTACCATTCCCTCAAAGGTATATGGATTTGCAATTATCTGTTTTAAAGGATTATATGTGTATTCCATACCAAGTCCTCCTGCAGTCTGATATCCAATCCACCATCCACCATTTTCCGCATCGACAAGAGATAGTCTATTATCAGGAGTCTCAACAATTTTTATGTCATCAATCATCCAGAAATATACTCTAGCATTCCATCCAATTTTAACATAAACAGTAGAAGAGTTTCCAGCAACAGCAGAGATATTTAAGCTTAAATATTCTGGATCTGCAGAAGCTTGATTATTTGTAGCATTACCTTGTACGTTATAAGTAGTCCAGTTTATACTATCTGTACTAACTGCAACCGTTAAGTTTACAGAATTATTTAATCTAAAAGAATGTTCAAATTCTAAACTTACATTAGTCCATCCTGTTAAATCAATAGCAGAAGTGGTAAAATAAGATTCCAGATAATGATAAGTAGAACCAGAGCTACTTCCAGAAGTGGTTCCAGTAGCACCACCACCACTCCAGTGATTAGCTGAATCAATATCAGAAATAAGAAAACCGTTAGAAGATGTTGTAGAATTAATTGGGGTAGATGCATTCAGTGGGTTATTATTAGCATCTTTTGGCTCGCTATTCCAATAACCCCAACTACCCTCTGTTGAATGTTTCCAAGGACATGTTGCTGTATTAGGTGGTGAAGCTGGAGTTCCATTATTTCCTGCACCAGTATTATTAGTATAAGTACTCCATCCAGAAGGAAACCCTCCTCCAAAATCTTCCTCCCAAATAATAATAGCACTCTTATCAGATTGAAAATTATTTTTAATGATTTTTGATGAATTATTGCAATCTAAATTATTATTGTCGTATTGAGCAAAAGTGGTAAGAGAAATAATGATAGCAAATAATAGTAAAAAATTCTTCATAATATAACATTTAAAATTAGATAACAAACATAAGTAAATTTTGGATATAAAAAAAGCCCGACTCTCGTCAGGCTTTTCTTAATAAGAATATTTTTATTCAATTATTAATTTTTTACTAATTGATGAATCTCCATTCTGAATATCTAATATGTAAATACCACTTTCTAAATCAGATAGATTTATTGTTGTAGAAGTAATTAATCTTGTTTCAGAATAAACTTCTTCTCCTAAGATATTAGATACAGAAATTAAATAATCTCCATTTTTCTCATCAATTAAATCTATATTAAAGATTCCTTTTGAAGGATTCGGATGAACAGAGAATTTCTTGTCAAATATATCTTCATTAATTGAATTTGGAGGAGTAACAGAGAGTTCACCTAAATTTAACCTAATTAATAATGGTTTAGAAGCAGAATACCAATAACCAAATCCACCACTACCAATATCACAACCATTATCTTGAATAAAACTTAAAGTGTTGTCATTAGATGAAGAACTAATTAAAGAAGTGTCAGTTGGATTTGCGTACCCTCTAACAGCAGCAACATATGTTGTATTAGCATAGACATCATATTCTTGTGATAAAGCAAGTGTAACCCAAGATCCAATATCCGCTTGAGTTAACTCATAATCGTCTGACTCTCCTAAATAAATAGGTGCATAAGGAGTAACTGATGCGTCAATCTCATATAATTCTACTTTAACTTCTGCTCCTGCTACAGATTGATCATTAACATGGAATGAAATAGAAGTAGCTTCATCTTGAGCATACATATCAAAAGCATTTCCTAATACTTGCCCACACTGACTACGACCTAAAAAGTATCCTGATCCAGCATTAGCTCCATCAGATGCCCAGTCAAAATCAACTCCATAAACTGTATCAGTTACAATAGTAGATCTACCAATTGTATCAGTTGTTGGAAAAGAGTCTGAGGATGCCCAAAAGTTAATCTGATGAATACCGGTTGAAGTTGGAGTGAAATTTGTTGTAGTAGCTAAAGTATCATTTGTATTTGTGTAAAGTGTTGTAGGAGAAGAAGATCCTGTCCAAACAGAAGATCCGGAAGTCTCAACATCTACATGCATTGTAGTATTATATTGATCAGCAGCTCCATTATTAAATAGAACTGATTCAAATCTATATGGATTTGCAGTTACTTGATTTAATGGGTTGAATGTAAAATCTATTCCTACATCTCCTGTAACTTCATATCCTATCCACCATCCTCCAAATGTTTCACTCTTAATATCTAATAAATGAGCAGGTGTTTCAATTAACTCTATATCATCAATCATCCAAAAATAATAACCATTATAAGAGGTATTATATAGAATTGTTCCATCATAAATGAATTGCATTTGAACATTTGGATTCCCAGCAATATTAAATGGCATTCTAAGCATCACTTGATAATCAGATTCTGTTCTTTCATTAACTTCAATATCTGGGTGTACTTCTAATGTGTCAGTAAAAGTTATTCCACCATCAATACTAAAAGCAATCTTTGCTATTCCTGTATATTCTCTATAAAAAGAATTAAATAAAATAGAAACATCAGAATACATAGAGCAATCAATTGCATCTGTTGTAAGCGTACCTAGATGTCCTGTTGGAGCTCCACCAGTAATGCTATTACATGGGTATGTTCCTGCTCCAAAATTACCAGCAGTACCTCCGTTATCATAGTAGTCAGAATCAAAAAGCATGAATCCATTAGCAGCTGTTGGAGATGCAATTGGACCATTTGTTCCTGCATAAGCTCCCTGAGAGCCTGTATTAACACCAGGATTAGTGGAAGGACCTCTATAAACCCATGGTGCGGAAATCACTGGAGGAGTTGGTTGACTTGCATTGAACCATGTAATTGGGATTCCTCCACTAAAATCTTCTGACCAGAAAGGAGTAGCTTTTACTGCTATCGAAGAGAAAAGATTTTTAGATTTTAGAATTTTTGTGCTTACATCTGTTGGTTGAGGGAACGCATCTGATGTAACTTGTGCAAAAGAAATTACAGAGACCAAAACAAATGAAGCAATTGTGTATAGTTTTTTCATATTATTATTGTTATTGTTATTTATTTTATTGAACTGCTAACTTACAAAAAATAGATAAAAAAAAACCGACTTTTCAGTCGGCTTTTTTAAAGTATAATTTGGTTATGTAGTTATTCAACAATAATTTTTTCAGTTATTGTAGATTCAGAATTAGAAACCTCTAACATATAGACACCTTTACTTAAGTCTGAAAGATCTATTTTTTCAGAAATTAATGTAGAGACTTCTTTAGTAGAAACATAAACTTCTTGTCCTAAAACATTTGTTACTAAAATTTTGTAATCATCAGCTTTTATATTATTTAGTTCAACAGTAAATATACCATTATTAGGATTCGGGTACACATTAAATTCTCCAGATATTACATTCTCAACAGATGAAGGAGTCGGTTGTTCAAAACTCATTCGGATCATTGGGATATCTGAAATAGTGTACCAAGTACCAAAAGGATTTGATCCTAAATCACATCCATTGTCTTGAATATAACATCCTGATTGAGACTCTCCAGAGATATTTACTTTAAATGTATCGGAAGGAGAAGCGTAACCTCCAACAGCAGCTAAGTAAGATGTTCCAGCAAATACATCCCATCCACCATCAAAAGGTACTGAAATCCAATTGTCAAGATCATTTGCCGTTAATATATAATCATCTGATTGAGTTAGATAAATAGGATCTCCTGCAGGATCTGTATTGTTTTCATATAGAGCTACATATAACGCGGTACCTACAACTGATTCATCATCAATATGAACTTGTAAAGCGTATACAGTTTCATTAGCATATATATCCAATGTAGTTCCTAACACCATTCCTCCACAATCTCTAGCTACTCTCCAAGTTCCTGCAGCTTGATCCCAATCTCTACCATAAACATAATCATTTACAACTGACATTAGAATAGCTGTATCTGTAACAATAGAATCACCTGTTCCCCAAAGTCTCATTTCGTAAACTCCATTAGCAGTTGGAGTAAAAGTATTGTTACAAGCAAAAGTATCAACTAAATGAGACATGTCTAATATCATTGGGTCAGAACTAGATGTAAATACTGAATTTCCTTGATTATCAAATACCTCTGCATTTAACACCATGTTTTGTGCTCCCACACCATCGTTATGTAAAACTGCTTCAAAAGAGTAAGGATTTACAGATAATTGTGAAGGAGTTTGAAAAGTAAAATCGAAACCAGCAAGTGCGCCCGAAGCGACATTAAGGTAGTTTACCCACCATCCACCTTGTACAGCATCAGAAATAGAAGCAGCATTATCTGGTGTTTCAGCAAGTGATACGTCATCTAACATCCAAGCATAATCCCATTCACCTTCATATCTAAAACGGAACCAAACAGTAGCTTGATTTCCTGCTGTTGCAGAAATATTAACAGATATCAATTCTGGGTTATCAGATGCGTCGTTTACTCCTAAATCAGCATGAACTTGATATCTGTCCCAAGTTAAATTGTCATTACTTACTTCAACAAATACAGAATCATGAAATAATCTGTGATATGATTCAAATGATAAATTAACATACTGATATGCTGAACAATCAATAGAATTGTTAAATGCTAAAGTAGCATCTTGAGCGTTTGCAGCTGAAGTAGCTAAAGCGTCTGAATCGTACATTGCAAATCCGTTAGCAGCTGTAGATGAAGCAATAGCTCCCATTCCATCTGAAAAACCACCTGCAGGAGGAGCGGTTCCAATTACCCAATTTTGAGTTCCTCCATGGGCGTAATCTGTCATAGTCCATAAAGAAGCGTCAGATAAATCATCTGACCAAAAAGGAGGTGCTTTAGATGTGTTTTCATTAGAAGTGTACCAATGAAACTTTGATGTGTTATCACTGCATTCAACAGTTCTTACATCATTTTGTTGAGCAAAAGAAGGAGCAGCTACTAAAATTGCACAAATTGATAAATAAATTTTTTTCATTTGTATTTTTTTGAGTTTATAAAATTGTAAGCAAATATAATCATTAATACACACAAAATCAATGTGTTTAATAACAAATATTTTCTACTCAGAATAATCAGATATGGGAGCACAAGTACAGTGTAAGTTTCTATCTCCATAAGCGTCATCTACCCTACTTACTGAAGGCCAAAATTTATTTTTCTTTACAAAATCTAGAGGAAATACGGCTCTTTCTCTTGTGTAAGTATGATTCCAATCAGAATTAATAACAGAGTGTATTGTATGAGGAGAGTTTTTTAATACATTATCAACAGAATCTGCTTTCCCTTCAATCAGATCATTAATTTCACTCTTTATTGAATTCATGCTATCAACAAATCTATCTAACTCTGATAAAGATTCCGATTCTGTAGGCTCTATCATTAATGTACCAACAACAGGAAAGGAAACTGTTGGAGAGTGAAATCCATAATCCATCAATCTTTTTGCAATATCTACCACTTCAACCCCTCCGCTTTTATATTCTCTAAAATCTACTATCATTTCGTGTGCTACTCTTCCATTGTCTGAAGTATATAAAACAGAATAATTTTTTTCTAATTGAGTTTTTAAATAATTTGCATTTAAAATTGCCATTTCAGTAGCTTCTTTCAAACCTTCTTTACCTAACATCTTAATATAAGCATAAGAGATTGTAAGAACTAAAGCAGACCCCCAAGGTGCAGAAGAAATAGCATGAATTGCATTTTCTCCTCCTGTATTTATGATTGGATTAGTAGGTAAAAATTCTTTTAGATGTTCTACTACACCAATTGGGCCCATTCCAGGACCTCCACCTCCATGAGGAATTGAAAAAGTTTTATGTAAATTTAAGTGACAAACATCAGCTCCAATTTTTGCTGGATTTGTAAGACCTACTTGTGCATTCATATTTGCTCCGTCCATATAAACCTGTCCTCCATTTTCATGAATAATATTAGTAATTTCAATTACCTTCTCCTCAAAAACACCATGAGTAGAAGGATACGTAATCATTAAACAAGAAAGATTGTCTTTATGTTCAATAGCTTTCTCTCTTAATGCTTTTACATCAATATTTCCATTTTCATCACAAGGAGTAACAACAACTTTCATTCCGGCCATAACTGCAGATGCAGGATTTGTTCCATGTGCAGAAGAAGGAATTAGACAAATATTTCTGTGAATATCCCCCCTACTTTTATGATATGCTCTGATTACTAATAGTCCTGCATATTCTCCTTGTGCCCCAGAATTTGGTTGTAAGCTTATTGCGTTAAATCCAGTAATTTCACAAAGCATTTCTTCTAACTCATGAAACATAATATGATAACCTCTTGCTTGATGAGAAGGGACAAAAGGATGTAGGTTTCCAAGTTCCGACCAAGACAAAGGTAATAATTCAGAAGCTGCATTTAATTTCATAGTACAACTACCTAAAGCAATCATTGAATGTGTAAGAGATAAATCCTTATTTTCTAATCTTTTTATATACCTCATCATTTCTGTTTCAGAATGGTATTTATTAAAGATTTCTTCCTGCAAATAATCTGATTTTCGGTATAAATTTTCAGGAATTTTATTGTAAGCCTCATCATAATTTCCGGATAAAATCTCCTCAATCAAATTTTTAGAATCGGAGTGGTTACAACTTTTCGCAAACACCTCTAATATATCATTTATATTATTTAAATCATCTTTCTCATCAATACTAATAGAAAGTGTTTTTTCATCAATATAATTGAAGTTTATTTTTGCATCTTCAGCATAAGTATTTATATTTTCCATTGATACATTTCCTACATTTATCAGTATGGTGTCAAAATAAGTTTTGTTCAATTGATGGTATCCTAATTGAGTGAGTCCTTCAGAAAGTTTTGAGGTGAGAGAATGAATTTTCTTCCCAATACTCTTTATTCCGGAAGGTCCATGATATACTCCGTACATAGAGGCCATAACCGCAAGTAAAACCTGAGCAGTACAAATATTTGAGGTAGCTTTCTCTCTTTTTATATGCTGCTCTCTTGTCTGTAAGGCCATTCGTAAGGCAGTATTTCCATCCGCATCTTTTGTAACACCAATAATTCTTCCAGGGATATTTCTTTTATATTTTTCGATAGTTGCAAAATATCCTGCATGAGGACCTCCATATCCCATTGGAATACCAAATCGTTGTGAAGTACCAACAACAATATCAGCTCCCCACTCACCAGGAGGAGATAAAATAGATAAGCTTAATAAATCAGCAGCAACTGCTATTCCTATTTCATTTTCCTTTGCTTTAGTTACAATTTCAGAATAATCTATTACCTCCCCATATTTTGCTGGATATTGCAAAATAACACCAAAAAATTCTTCTGATAATTCTATTGAATTATAATCATCAATAACTAATTCAATTCCCAAAGGTTCTGATCTTGTTTTCAGAATATCAATAGTTTGAGGATAACACAGTTCGGAAACAAAAAACTTATTTGCTCCCGATTTTTTCTTTGATCTACTCATAGTATTAAAAAGCATACTCATAGCCTCTGCAGCGGCAGTTCCCTCATCTAATAAAGAGGAATTTGCCATTTGCATTCCTGTTAAATCACAAATCATTGTTTGAAAATTTAATAAAGCTTCTAATCTTCCTTGCGAAATTTCTGCTTGATAAGGAGTGTAAGCGGTGTACCATCCAGGATTTTCTAATATATTTCTTTGAATAACAGAGGGCATTATGGTGTTAAAATACCCCATGCCAATATATGATCTGTAATTTTTATTTTTCTTAGCAAGAGCATTCATGTATTCCAAAAATCGTGTTTCACTAACCGAATTTGGTAAATCCAACTCTTTATCTAATCTTATAGAAGAAGGGATAGTTTGATTAATTAATTCCTCAAGAGAATTGACTCCAATAACCGCAAGCATTTTTTCTATATCCTTTATTCTTGGTCCAATGTGTCTGTCCGAAAAATTATTTATTGACATTCTGTATTTATTTTAGCGGTCAAAATTAAGCATTGCAACTATAATAAATAGAATAATTAATAAAAAATCATATTTTTGAATAATGAAAAAATTACATCACTTTTTCTTATTTTTAATCAACAGTAATATATTTGTCTCATTTTGCGTTCTATCTCTAGCTATAAGTTCAGAATTTTTAGTCATTAACTCGAGAATTTTGTTTCCTTCAGAAGTATCTCTGTTTGTATTTTTCGCAACCATATTCACCTATAACTTTCAGAGAATTGTTCGAATAAGCAAATCACAAAAACACAATAGAAAAGATTGGACTCAAGAAAATAAATTTCTTATTTATTTAGTTATGATTATTAGTTCTGTTATAAGTTTATATTTCTTTTCTAAATTTAAAACTAATACCCAAATTGCAATTATATTTTCTGGAATTATATCTATTTCGTACCCTTTCGGATTAAGAACAATACCATTTTCTAAGATTTTTATTATTTCTTTAATTTGGACTACCAGCACAATGCTCTTACTTATTTTAGAAGAGGAAATTATTTTTAGTTCTAATGTTATTGCTCATCTACTAATCAGATTTCTATTTGTATTTGCAATTTGCATTCCTTTTGATATTAGAGATATTAAATATGACAACATAAAATTAAAAACTATTCCAATTGTATTTGGAGTTTTAAGATCAAAATTAATTTCTTTTATCTGTTTACTTTTCGTAATAATTATCTCTACCTTTCAATATTGGAACAATAAATTAAGTATTGGATTTTTTGTTGCAATTTCTTTATCCTGTATCGTTTCCTCAATCTTTATTAAAAAATCTAATGAAAAAAAATCTGATTTTTTCTTTTCATTTTGGGTAGAGTCATTAAGCATACTTCTTTATTTGTTTTTAGTGATTTCTATTACTCTTTTTTAAATCATATTTCTTACTTTTACTGCATTATAAATTTTAATAAATGTCAGAAAAAACATCATCCGTTCATTATATAAATTACTTGCAACTCAATAAGATCTTAGATGCTCAAGATCTAATAAGTGATAAAGAAGGAAAAGCTGCTCATGAGGAAATGCTTTTTATTATTATCCACCAAACCTATGAATTGTGGTTCAAACAAATCTTACATGAAATAGAGTCAATAATGGATTTATTTAAAGAGGATAAAATTGATGAATCTTCTGTTGGTGTAGTTGTAAGAAGAATGGATAGGGTAAATAAAATTATGACTACACTAGTAGGTCAATTGGATATCTTAGAAACAATGACTTCTTTAGATTTCTTAGATTTCCGTGATCACCTTTCTCCTGCTTCTGGATTCCAATCCCACCAATTCCGAAAGTTAGAGGTAATGTTAGGTCTTAAAATAGAAAAAAGGCATCAGTTTGGAGGATGTCCTTATCATAGTCAATTTGAGGGAGAAAAGAAAGAGGAAATATTAGACTTAGAAGAATCATCTTCCCTATTCAACTTAGTTGAAAAATGGCTGGAACGCATTCCATTTTTAAATATGGGAGATTTTGATTTCTCCCAAAAATATGAGGGAGCTGTAAACGAAATGTTAGATAAAGAAATTGCAGGAATTAAAGATGCTAACTTAACAGAAGAAGATAAATCTCTCAGAATACGTATGATTGATGAAAACAGAAAGTATTTTGAAAGAGTATTAGATGAAAAAATACATAATGAAGCGATTGAAAGTGGAGAAACTTCTCTTTCCTACAAAGCAACTATGTCGGCACTGTTGATTAATTTATATAGAGATCAGCCAATTTTACATTTACCTTATCAGCTGCTTAGAGGTTTAGTAGAAATGGATCATAAAATTTTAACTTGGAGGTTTAGACATGTACAAATGGTAGAGAAAATGCTAGGACAAAAAATTGGAACAGGAGGAAGTTCTGGACAAGGATATTTGAAACAGACAGTGGACAAGCACAAACTATTTACCGATTTAGCAAATATTGCAACACTAATGATTTCCCGATCCTACTTGCCAGAATTACCTCAAAACATAAAAGATACTTTAGGGTTTAATTATAAAAAATAAAATGATGAAAAGAATATTACTTATATTATGTATTATTTCTTCTTTTAATTCAAAAGGAACAATTCATAAAATAGGAGTATGGGGTGGATATTATGAGTTCGTTCCAGCTAGCATTACAATTCAATTAGGAGATACTTTGGAGTGGGAGCCTTTTGCTGGATTACTTCCAATGATGCTTCATACGATAACATCTGACAATATACCTGTTGGAGCAGCTGCTTTTGATCAAGTATGGCAAATGCCTGCAGATACGTTTTTCCAATATATTCCTCAAGTTGCAGGGCTATATCAATATGTTTGTACTCCTCATATTCCAATGGGAATGATTGGAGAGTTCACTGTTGTTAATGGATCTACCACACAAACTTATGTTCCTGATGATAATTTTGAAGCTTATTTAGAATCTAATGGAATGGGAAATGGAATAGCTAATGATGATTATGTTACTACTGCAAATATTGATACAGTGCCATTCTTAGATGTTTCTGGTTCAAATATTAATGACCTAACAGGAATACAAGATTTTATATCTGTTCATCATTTATGGTGTGATTTTAACAATCTTGCGGCGCTTGATGTAAGTAGTAATACTGCATTAGTTGAATTATATTGCGGATATAATGAACTCTCTTCTCTTAATATAACTGGATTAACTAATTTAACTAATTTACGTTGTGAAAACAATCAACTAACAAGCCTTGACGTAAGTATTGCTATTTCTTTGACTGATTTAAAATGTGGAATCAATCAAATCTCTATCCTTAATGTAAGTAATAATACCGCATTAACTAAGTTGGTTTGTGATTCTAATCAACTAACAAACCTTGATGTAAGAAATGGAAATAATACAAATATGGTTTTTTATGCAGACAATAACCCAAACCTTACTTGTATTAATGTAGATGATATAGCTTGGTCAACTGCTAATTGGACAGTATATGATGACAATATAGATTCGCAACACTATTTTAGTACAAGCTGTCCTCCACCTACATCAATACAAGAACACTCTACAAACAAAAAACTACTTAAAGTTACAGATATATTAGGAAGAGAAGTTAACGAAAAACGAAACACACCACTATTCTACATCTATGATGATGGAACAGTAGAGAAAAAAATAAATATAGAATAAATGGAATTATCACTCAAAAATAAAAATGCAATTGTGTGCGGAAGCACCCAAGGAATTGGAGAATCATCCGCTATTGAGTTAGCAAAGTTGGGAGCTAATATTACACTAATTGCCCGTAATGAAAGTAAACTTTTAAATGTATTAAACGAGCTAGACAAATCGCAAGGGCAGGCCCATTCTTTTGTCTGTATTGATTTTTCCAATACAGAAAAATTAAAAGAAGAAGTAAATTTACTAAAAGATACATATCATATTTTAGTAAATAATACAGGAGGTCCAGCTGCTGGTCCTATTGCTGATGCAAATACTCAGTCCTTTGAAGATGCTTTTAGAATGCATCTGATTAACAATCAAATTTTAGTTCAGAAAGTTGTAGAAGGTATGAAAAAAGAAGGTTTCGGAAGAATTGTAAATATTATTTCCACTTCTGTAAAAGCTCCAATTCCAGGTTTAGGAGTTTCCAATACTATAAGAGCTGCAGTTGCCAATTGGGCAAAAACACTTTCTATTGAAGTAGGTGCTTACGGAATTACTGTAAACAATGTATTGCCAGGATTTACTAATACAAACAGATTAAAAAGTCTGATAACTAAAAAGTCAGAAATACAAGGAAAAACAGAAGATGAGATTGCAAAAGCAATGAAATCTCAGGTTCCTGCTGGAAGATTTGGAGAGGCGAATGAAGTGGCAAATGCTGTAGCCTTTTTATGCACTCCTGCAGCTGCTTATATTAACGGTATTAATGTTCCTGTAGATGGAGGGAGAACCAAGAGTTTATAAATGGAAAAGATTTTAAATTATATAAATGGGGAGTTAGTAGAGCCAATAAACGGTAACTATTTAGATAATTATAATCCATCCAATGGAGAGGTATATTCTTTAATTCCAGATTCTGAAAAACAGGATATTGATAATGCAGTATCAGCTGCAAAAGAAGCTTTTAAAACTTGGAGTACAACTCCAAAACAAGAGCGTTCTGACATCTTAATGAAACTTGCTGACAGCATTGAAAAATATTCGGATCAGCTTATAAAAGCAGAAAGTAAAGACAATGGAAAGCCAGAAACTTTAGCAGCTCATGTAGATATTCCAAGAGCACCTGCTAACATCCGATTTTTTGCAGGAGCAATCTTACACGATAGTTCCGAAATGCATGAAATGGACGGAATGGCCATCAACTATACTTTGCGACAACCTATTGGAGTAGCGGCTTGTATTTCTCCTTGGAATTTACCACTTTATCTACTTACTTGGAAAATTGCTCCAGCACTTGCTGCTGGAAATACAGTAGTTGCAAAACCTTCTGAAGTAACACCAATGACAGCTTATTTATTCAGTAAAATATGTATTGAGGCAGGATTACCAAAAGGAGTTTTAAATATTGTTCACGGATTAGGAAGTAAAACAGGTGATCCTCTTACAACTCATCCGGATACTCCTATTGTTTCCTTTACTGGAGGTACCGTTACAGGAAAACATATTGCAACGGTTACGGCTCCTATGTTCAAAAAACTTTCTTTGGAATTGGGAGGGAAAAATCCGAATATCATTTTTGCAGATGCAGATTTTGACAAATCTGTAAGTATGGCAGCTCGTGCAGCATTTACTAATCAAGGACAAATTTGTTTGTGTGGTTCTCGTCTTTTTGTTCAAGAAGGAATTTACGATAAATTTAAAGCTGCTTTAGTTGTTAAAACGGCAAAACTAAAAGTAGGTGACCCTAAAGATGCTACATCTAATTTAGGAGCAGTAGTTTCTAAAGATCATATGGAAAAGATTTTAGCAAAAATTGAACTAGCAAAAACTTTAGGAGGAAAGGTATTGATTGGTGGTGAAAGAGAAATACTAGAAGGGGAATTGAGAAACGGATACTATGTTCAGCCAACAATTATTGAGGGGTTATCTTCTGATTGTGAAATTAATCAAGAAGAAATTTTCGGACCTGTTGTTTCTTTAATTCCTTTTAAAACAGAAGAAGAAGTAATAAAAATGGCAAACTCTACAAAGTACGGATTATCGGCATCTATCTTTACTGAAAATATAAGTAAAGCACATAGAGTTGCTGCAAATATAGACTCTGGAATTGTGTGGATTAATACTTGGTTACTCAGAGATTTAAGAATTCCTTTTGGAGGAATGAAACATTCTGGAGTGGGGAGAGAAGGAGGGTTTAGATCTCTTCAGTTTTTTACAGAACCTAAAAATGTTTGTGTTAAAATTTAAAATGGAAATACAAGTTTCATATACCAAATTAGTTACTGCGGAGGAAATTCGTTCTTTACGACATAAGACGCTTCGTCAAGGACAAGATTTTTCAACTACATCCTACGATAGAGATAATGAAAAAGACACTTTTCATTTGGGAGTTGTTCTAGAAAAAAATATAGTAAGTTGCTCAACTTT
>ENA-ORDR01000999-ORDR01000999.1-marine-metagenome-genome-assembly--contig:-NODE-999-length-13749-cov-5.250000_pt1 | contig 13749 bp, 12 predicted proteins | sample MGYA00240993_ERZ508538 | MGnify/ENA primary metagenome ERZ508538 (study PRJEB26207, sample SAMN05421999) | marine metagenome | isolation source: Monterey Bay, California, USA | place: USA:Monterey Bay...
CATCAATATTTCTGGATTAGAATACAGATGCGCCAGGGTTTGGATGGCGCATTACAACAATATCAACTTTCATAGCCAAAATGTTGTTAACGGTATCTAAAAGTGTTTCTCCTTTTTTGACTGATGAAGATGCAGACGCAAAATTTATCACATCAGCTGAAAGTCTTTTTTCTGCCAACTCAAAAGAGAGTTTTGTTCTTGTTGAGTTCTCAAAAAATAAATTAGCAATTGTAATATCTCTTAAAGAAGGAACTTTTTTGATAGGTTGATTTATAATCTTTTTAAAATTATCTGCTGTTTTAAAAATCAAATCAATGTCTGATTCTGTAAGATATTTTATTCCTAATAAATGATCGACTGATAAAGTACTCATTATTCTGATTTTCTCATTAAAATTCTATCACTTCCATTAAATTCTTCCCATTCAACTACAACTTTTTCTGATTCAAGTGCATCAATAGTTCTTCCAACATAATTTGGCTGAATTGGCAAATGCCTACTATATCTTCTATTAATTAAAGTTAGTAACTCTACTGAATTTGGCCTTCCAAAAGTCATAAGTGCATCAATTGCTGATCTTATTGACCTACCCGTAAAAAGCACATCATCAATCAATACAACATTTTTGCCTTCTACAGATAAATCCATATCCATTTCCTGTGGAATTATAGGCTCATCTCTTCTCATTAAATCATCTCTATAAAAAGAAATATCTACATTTCCAGATGCAATATTTGTTTCAGAAACTAAAGTTCTTAATTTTGAAATAACTCTATTGCTTAACAAAGCACCTCTGGGCTGAACACCTACAATAACAGTATTCTCAAAGTCATTATGATTCTCAATTAATTGCCTACACAACCTTTCGATTGTAATTTCAATTTCTTGTTTATTTAGTAATTTCCTTTCCTTTAACATTTCCTTACAAACATAGCAAAAAAAAAAGCCCCAAATTATTGGGGCTTTAAAATTTATTTTTTACCGTTTTCTAAATCATTTTTTAGAGTGGCTAAACTATTCAAATCACCTAAAGTGGATTGTTGTTTATCATCTTCAAGTTTCTTCATTACTTTCTTTGCAGAAGCAGCAGATTTCTTTCTATCAGCTTCTAATTCCTCTTTGAAGATTGCTGAATGTGACACTAAAATTTTCTTATTCTCTTTAGAGAATTCAAGAATTCTGAATAACAAAGTCTCTCCAACTGCAATAGAAGAACCATCTTCTTTTTCAGTATGTCTTTTTGGAGCAAAAGCTTCCACTTCTTTAGACAATGCAATTACAGCACCTTTATCAAAAACTTCTTTTACAGTAGCTTCATAATCTTTCCCTTCAGTAAATTGTTTAGCATATTCATCCCAAGGATTTTCCTCAAGTTGCTTATGTCCTAAACTAATTTTTCTGTTTGATTTATCAATATCTAAAACAACAACATCTAACATTGCATCAACCTGAGTAAATTCAGCTGGATGCTTAATTTTCTTAGACCATGATAAATCAGAAATATGAACTAAACCATCAACACCTTCAACTAACTCAACAAAGATACCAAAGTTTGTAAAGTTTCTTACTTTAACACTATGCTTAGATCCAACAGGGAAATTACCTTCAATTTCAGCCCAAGGATCTGGTGTTAATTGCTTAACACCTAATGACATTTTTCTAGTATCTTTATCTAAAGTTAAAATTTGAGCTTTTACAGCATCTCCTTTTTTATAGAAATCATTTGCGGATCTTAAATGAGTTGACCATGACATTTCAGAAACATGTAATAAAGCTTCAATTCCTGCTTGTAATTCAATAAACACACCATAATCTGCAACAACAACAACTTTACCATCAACCTCATCTCCTACTTTCAATTCAGTATCTAAGTTATCCCAAGGATGAGCACCTAATTGTTTTAATCCTAATTGAATTCTGCTCTTACCTTCATCAAAGTCAAGAATTACAACATTAATAGTTTCATCTAAAGATACAATTTCTTCTGGATGAGAAATTCTACCCCAAGATAAATCAGTAATATGTACCAATCCATCAATACCTCCTAAGTCAACAAACACACCATAAGAAGTGATATTTTTAACAGTTCCTTCAAGTACTTGTCCTTTTTCTAATTTAGACATGATTTCTTTAGTCTGTACAGCTAAATCAGCTTCAATTAATGCTTTATGAGAAACTACAACATTTCTAAATGCTTCATTAACTTTTACAACTTTGAATTCCATTTCCTTACCAACATATTCATCATAATCACGGATTGGCTTAACATCAATTTGAGAACCAGGTAAGAAACACTCAATTCCAAATACATCAACAATCATACCTCCTTTTGTTCTGCTTAAAATTTGACCATTAACAACCTCACCAGTTTCTAAAGCAACATTTACTTTATCCCAAGCTCTTAAAATTCTTGCTCTTTTATGAGAAAGAACTAATTGCCCGTTTTTATCTTCTTGTTTTTCAACTAAAACTTCTACTGAATCTCCAGCTTTTAAATCTGGATTGTACTTAAATTCATTAAAAGAAATAACACCATCCGACTTAAAGTTAATATCAACAACTACTTCTCTATCTGATATTACAACAACAGTACCATCAAGAACTTGTTTGTCCATTACCTCAGGAAGAGTTGCAGCATATTCTTTTTCAAGATCAGATCTTTCTTTAGTAGAATACATATCGTTTTGAGCAGCTTTATCCCAATCGAATTCTTCAACTTTCGCTTTTTTAACTACTTTCTTTTTTGGAGTTTCTTCAGATTTTACTTCTTCAATAACTGGAGCTTCTTCAGTTTTCACTTCTTCTACAACAGGAGCTTCTTTAGCTTTCACTTCTTCTACAGCAGGGATTTCTGTTGCTTTTAACTCCTCAGATTTAGGAGTTTCTACTGCTTTTGGAGCAGTTTCTTTTTTGTTTTCTTCTGACATTTCGTCAATTTTCTTTGTATCTTAAAGTAAGTAAGGCTAAGATGTTTTAAACTTTAAGAGCTATTAATTAAAATTGTTTCCTTTTCACTACCTTACTAACATTCTGAAAAGGCGTGCAAAAGTACAATTTTATTCTGAAATAGACCAAAAAATATTAGCTGAATTTTTTTATCTGTTTTTGTACATTTTCCATTAACCATCTTGGTGTGGAAGTAGCTCCGCAAATTCCAACAGTTTTTGAATGCTTAAACCAATCCGAATTTAACTCATCTACATCCGAAATAAAGTAAGAATTTGGATTCTCTGACTTACAGGATTTATATAACATTTTACCATTAGAGGATTTTTTTCCACTAACAAAAATAATCACATCATTTTCAATAGAAAATTGCTTTAATTGAGGTTCCCTCCCAGAAACTTGCCTGCATAAAGTATCATTTACTATATATTTTACCTCTGAATTTGAAAACAATTTTACTCTTTTTTCAATCTCTAATGTGATATCTTTAAATGCCTGTGGGCTTTTAGTAGTTTGCGAATAAATAGAAATAGATTTAGAAAAATCTATTTTCCCCAAATCATCAACAGTAGTTATAATTATTGCTTCACCATCTGTTTGCCCAACTAAACCTGTAACTTCAGCATGACCTTCTTTTCCAAAAATTAACACCTGACCATTAATATCCTTTAACCCCTCATGCCCTTCTTTAATTTGATGCTGTAATTTTAAAACAACTGGGCATGAAGCATCTAAAAGCTGAATATTATTTTTCATTGCTAATTTGTAAGTTGAAGGTGGTTCGCCATGCGCCCTAATAAGAACTTTACAATCAGATAAATTTTCCAAATCAGCATGATTAATAATTTTTAAACCTAAGAAATTCAACCTTTCAACTTCCTTATTATTATGGACAATATCTCCTAAACAATATAAACTTCCTTCTTTTTTTAAAACGGCCTCTGCCATTTGTATAGCATAAACTACACCAAAACAAAATCCAGAATATTTATCAATTGTAACTTGCATTATATTTTTGAATGAATAAGTTTCTCTATTTTACTATTTTGTTCAGCAATTGACAAATCAGTATTATCAATTAAAACAGCATCTTTAGCCATAATTAAAGGATTTATTTTCCTATTTGTATCATGCTCATCTCTCTGATTTAGATTTCCCAAAACCTCATCAAAAGAAACAATGTCACCTTTTATTACCAACTCATCAAACCTTCTTTTAGCACGAACTTCAGAGCTTGCTGTAACAAAAAGCTTCAATTTTGCATTAGGAAAAACTACAGTACCAATATCCCTTCCATCCATTACAACATTTTTATATTTACCAATTTCTTGTTGCAACAATATTAGTTTCTCACGAACTTCTTTAATTTGCGCAATAATTGACACATTTTCAGACACTTCTATGCCTCTAATTAAATCCTCAATATTCTCATTATTCAAAAAGGTTTCGGATTTGTTTAAATCTGAATTATACTCAAAATTTATAGTGATTTCATCTAAAGAATTTTGCAACAAACCCAAATCAACTTCTTTGTTTTGAATAATCTTGCTCCTCATACAATACAAAGTAATTGCACGATACATAGCGCCAGTATCAATATATCTCATGCCATATTTTTCTGCAATAGATCTTGCTATTGTACTCTTCCCACAGGAAGAATGACCATCAATTGCTATATTAAAAGGCAAACTCATTTAGAGCCCAAAAGTACTTAAATTTGCAGCAATACTAAAATTATTTGGCACGCCTGACAAATGATAAGCAGAACGACTATAATCAAAACGGTATTTTGACACTTTAAATCCAACTCCCCATGAAAAACCAACCATTGCAGGACTTGTAACAGTTGTCAAATCAAATCTTCTTTGGAAGTTAAAACCACCTCTAAGAAAAAAACTTTTTCTGAAAGGATTTAATTCCCCACCAATAATAATATGGCGCAAAGCCGTTTTAGCAATACTTTCTTCTTTTATTTCCAACTCTCCAGTCTCAATATTTGTTTGTTGGGTGAGTTTATATGGAGATTTAATATTAAACTTATTAATATTACCATAAGACAAATGATATCTAAAAGGTAAATGAGCTAATTCTTTACTAATTGCAAATTGCATGTCAAAAGGGATTTTTTCCCTTTCAGAAGCATAAGAACCTAATTGCCTCCCAATATTTTTAAGCAAAAAAGTAGTCGTAAATCTTTTTTCTTTATTAAAGTAAGTGGTACTTATATTTGAAGTTAAAGCAAAAGAATTATAAGTATCATAAACAGAATTTAATAGATTTATATTAGCACCAAAAGTAAGTTTCTCATTAATTCGTTTACCAACCCCAATTGTTAAAACCTGATCAGAAGCTGAAAACTCGCCTTGATTATAACCCTCAGCATTATTCCTTTCAAAACTTCCGTAATTTATTGCCTTTAATGAGACACCAATAACACCAAGTTTCTCAAACTCTCTAGCATAGGCAAAAGACAAAAGACTAATATCCGAAAAATAATCACCAAAAGTAAAAGCTAATTCGTTATGCATTTCAGTATTTAATAAAGATGGTGTAGTTTGTGATAAAGAAACATCATTATCAAAAATTGCAATAGCATTACTCCCAACTGCTTCAATTCTAGGTGAAACCTCAATATTTAAAAAAGAAAAAGCATTCGTTCCACCAATTTGAGCCCAAAGACTTAAAGGCATACAAAATGCTATTAAAATTCTTTTCATCTTTCTCAAACGATTATAAGTCTCAATTTATTACTAAAAAAACATTAATTAATTTCAACAGCAGCATCAACCTTTTCATTTAGCAAAGCAATATCAATTACCTCCTTTAAAGTCTCTACATAATGAAAAGTCATCCCTTTAACATACTTTTCATTAATTTCCAAGATGTCTTTTTTGTTCTGTTTTGATAAAATGATCTCATTGATACCAGAACGCTTTGCTGCTAAAATCTTCTCTTTAATTCCACCAACAGGAAGCACTTTACCTCTAAGAGTAAGTTCACCTGTCATTGCAATTTTCTCCTTTACTTTCCTTTGAGTAAAAGAAGAAACTAAAGAAGTAAACATAGTAATTCCTGCTGAAGGGCCATCTTTTGGAGTTGCTCCCTCAGGAACATGAACATGCACATTCCATTCGTCAAAAGTTTCTAATGAAATACCATAACTACTTGCATGAGCTTTCAGATACTCCATTGCAATAGTGACTGATTCTTTCATCACTTTTCCAAGATTTCCTGTAACCGATAACTTCCCCTTTCCTTTACTTAAAATGCTTTCAATAAACAGAATATCTCCTCCAACTGATGTCCAAGCTAAACCTGTAACAACACCAGCAACAGAATTATCTGTCACTCTATCTCTATCAAATCTTGGAGCTCCTAAAACTTTCTCCACTATTTCGGAAGATGGAGAATAATCAAATTCCTGATCCATTGCAAGTGATTTTGCAACATTTCTAATCATTTTGCTAATCATTTTATCTAAAGCTCTCACTCCAGATTCTCTAGTATATTGATCAACAATTTTTTCTAAAATATCATCTGATATTGTAAACTGATTTTCTTTAATTCCGTGCAACTTTAATTGCTTAGGTAATAAATGTTTTTTAGCAATCTGAACTTTTTCTTCAATAGTATAACCATTAATTTCAATTATTTCCATTCTGTCCCTAAGTGCTGGCTGAATGGTTGCTAATGAATTGGCAGTTGCAACAAACATAACTCTTGATAAATCATAATCTAACTCCAAATAATTATCATGAAACGCTTGATTTTGCTCAGGATCCAAAACTTCCAAAAGTGCAGAAGAAGGGTCGCCATGACTATCACGAGTTACTTTATCAATCTCATCCAATACAAATACAGGGTTAGATGATTTTGCTTTTTTTACTGATTTAATAATTCTACCAGGCATTGCTCCAATATAGGTTTTTCTATGCCCTCTAATTTCTGCTTCATCCCTCAAACCACCAAGCGCTACCCTTTCGTACTTTCTCCCCAATGCCTCAGAAATTGATTTTCCTAAAGATGTTTTTCCAACACCTGGAGGTCCGTACAAACATAAAATTGGAGATTTCATATCTCCTTTTAATTTTAAAACTGCAAGATGTTCTATTATTCTTTCTTTTACTTTTTCTAATCCAAAATGATCTCTGTCTAAAATTTCTCTAGCTTTGTTTAAATCAAAGTTATCTTTTGTAACCTCATCCCAAGGAAGTTCTAAAATAAGCTCAATATAACTTCTTTGCACAGCATAATCTGACATTGAAGGGTTCATTCTTTGAAGTTTCCTCAGCTCTTTATCAAAAGCATTCTCTACATCTTTATTCCACTTCTTTTTTGATGCTTGCTTTCGCATTTCTGCAATTTCCTTATGAGAGCCACTTCCTCCTAATTCCTCTTGAATGGCTTTCATTTGCTGATTCAAATAATACTCCCTCTGTTGTTTATCTAAATCAGTTTGAACTTTAGAATGAATTTTATTTTTCATTTCCAACATCTGCAATTCCTTAGTCAAAAGCTCTAAGACTAAAATTGAACGCTTTTTCAAATCAACTTCTTCTAACAATGATTGCTTTTCAGAAAGTCCAATATTCATGTTAGAAGAAACAAAATTGATAGCAAATGAAGAATTCTTAATATTCTTAATTGCAATTGCTGCCTCACCTGGAATATTTGGAGATTCATCAATTATTCTTAAAGCTAAATCTTTTACTGATGAAACCAAAGCCTCAAATTCATCATCTTTTTTCTCTGGCTTAATTTCTTTTATATCAGAAACATTTGCTTTATAATACGGATCATTTTGCACCATTTCCTCAATATTAAAACGCTTACGCCCTTGTATTACAGCAGTAATATTCCCATCAGGCATTTTTAACATTTTCAGAATCTGAGCAACAGTACCAACTTGATTTAAATCTTTAAGTTCAGGAAGTTCAGTATCAAAATCTTTTTGAGAAACTACACCTATAGTTTTATTTCCATTTTCAGCATCTTTAATCAGCTTAACTGACCTATCTCTTCCAATAGTAATTGGAATAATAACACCCGGAAACAAAACTGTATTTCTTAAAGGTAAAATTGGTAAAACATCTGGGGTATCTTCTTTTGAGATATTTGCTTCATCTTCATCACTCATTAAAGGTAAAAACTCAGTATCTTCATTCAATAATTCGGACAGCTCTAACGAATTCATTCTAACATCTTTCTTCATAATAATCATCTTTTCGCTAAACACCTAATGCAATTAGCGTGCCATAAAAGTAAAATGGTCTTTTTGTCAGTTATTACTCGTTTCGGTAACGTTTTGTCATATCATAAACTTCAGACAAAATACTTTGTTCTACATCATCAAAATTCAATTTCCTTCTTTCAAAAACTTTTGATGCAACTTCAAAGACTTTAGGTAATTTATAAAGCTGAAAACCTGAAGCTCCACCCCAACTAAATGATGGAATAAAATTTCTAGGAAAACCGCTACCAAAAATATTAGCACTTACCCCAACTACTGTGCCAGTATTAAACATTGTATTTATACCACATTTAGAATGATCACCCATTACCAAACCACAAAATTGCAAGCCAGTTTTTTTAAACTTTTCCATTTCATAATTCCAGAGTTTTACCTCAGCATAATTATTTTTAAGATTTGAATTATTTGTATCAGCCCCTAAATTACACCACTCTCCAATTACCGAATTTCCTAAAAACCCATCATGAGCTTTAGACGAATAACCAAAAAATACAGAATTATTTACTTCACCTCCAACTTTACAATAAGGTCCCAATGTTGTTGGTCCATAAATTTTCGCACCCATCTTTAATACAGAATTTTCACCCATTGCAAAAGGACCTCTAATAATCGAACCTTCCATTATTTCAGCATTTTTGCCAATAAATATAGGGCCATTTTCTGCATTTAAGATACTACACGACACTTTTGCTCCTTTTTCAATAAAAACCTTCTTACCAATTACAGTATTTGAAGTTTTTAATACTGAAGTTTTTCTTCCTTTAACAACTAACTTAAAATCTTTCTCAATCTCCCTACCATTATCAGAAAAGATATCCCAAATGTTATTTACAGAATCAAAATTGACTGAAGTATTAATCTTATTTAATTTTTTATAATCAAAGCTACTATTTTTGAAAGCAATAACCGTGTCATTGGACTCTAAAAACTCACCATTTCTCATGCTATTTAATTCAGTAATCAACTCATTTGAAGGTAAAATTCTAGAGTCAATCCATAAATTTTCTTTTTTCTTTATTATAGGATATTTATCTGATAAATAATCTTCTGTTGATACGGATACATTTTTATAATAATGTTCCCATTTTTCTTTAATCGTTAAAATTCCAATTCTGAATTCAGCAATTGGGCGTGTATAAGATAATGGATAAAAATTAGATCGGTTTGAGTCAAACAAGATTACATTCATACCGCAAAGTTAAAAAAAAAGCCCACACAAATAGGCGCACCTTTACTATAGCTTAAAATTCGATTATTTTACAGATTTTTTCACATCTAGCTTTTCAATTTTCATATTATCAAATCCTTAAATAATTAATCTTTAAATACACTCATACCTTCATCATAAATAGGACTCTCTATTCTTAAAAAATCTAAAACACTATGAAAAACATTGTGTTGAGATAGTATTTTATTATCCTTAAGTTTTTTAGAATCATCAGACACCCAAACAATAAATGGAATATCTAATTGTTCTTTTGGAGCTATACTTGCCGGTATCCCATGTAGGTATAAATTATTTTCTCCTAAAGATTCACCATGATCAGATATATAAATCATAGATGAATTATACTCTTTCAACTGTTTCAAATCAGCTATTAATTTGGCTAAAATATAGTCAGTATACACAATAGTGTTATCGTATGCATTTATTAATTCTTCTTGAGTACAATTTACTAACTCAACACTTTCACATACAGGATTAAACTTTTCAAATTGCTGAGGATATTTTTTATAATATGTTGGCCCATGACTAGTGCTTGCATGTAAAACTACCAATATTCTATTTTTTTCACTTGCTAACACCTGTTCTTTCAAATCACTAAGCAATACCTCATCATATTCACACCCCTCTCCTTTACATAGTTTTTTTAAGTCCCCCTTTTTTTGATAATTTTTAATTTTAACAGTAGGTTCTCCCCAATTTGTAGTTCTCCAGATAACTTCCACATCATTTCTAAACAAATAGTTTGGTAAAATTTCAAATAATTTACCAGTGTTTTTATATTCTAAAATACACTTAATTCCTGCAGTAGTATAAGTAGCACATGATTCAGCTTTATAACTGTAGACATTATCTATTTTTGAGAGCAGAGGGTTAGTCTCTTTCTGATAACCATTTAATGAAAAATTCTCACCTCTAGCAGACTCTCCAATAACAAGTACCACTACTGATTTTTCTTCATCTTTTATAATCGCATTTGGCAGTAAAATTTGCTGCTTATTCTCCAGACTTTGATGATAAAAAAACCTGTTAGTATTAACAACGTATGACCAAGGCATAACTAAAGATCCTAAAGTCTTTGAGTGCTTATCAATCCATAACCAATTAGCAGAATTAGCAAAAGCAAGTGATAGTATAAAAACCAAAGACAAAGAAATATGTATTAAAAAATTCTTAATTTTTACAGGAATAACTTTAACTTTAAAAATCCAAACACTTGGAACAACTCCTAACAATACAAAATATACAATTAAAGTAAAAGAAAAGAAACTACTTGACTCTTCAAAATTAGTATTAAGAATATTCCCAATCATTGTTTTATCTATCATAACCCCATAAGTATTGATAAAATAGATAGCAGTAGCATTCATACAAAAGAATAATGCTAATATCCACTTACCAACAAAACGGAGTAAAAACACCCCTAGATAAAAAACAAAAGCATTTAGAACAAACAGTATTGTAGTTAAACTGACAAAGAGTAAAGTCCCACTTAAACTTTTAACATCTATATTATCGCAAACAAATTCATAAAAAGGAAGATGATACAAGACAATATTAATAAAGCTAATTATTAATACAAAATAACTTAATTTAATATCTTTTTTGAACATAAGCAATTGTTATTAAACACAATGATAACACTAAAGAAAATAAGGAAAAATAAAATATCGGCAAATTATTAACTAATATTTTTGCAATAATAACACCTATCCATATTATTAAAAATAATATGAAATAAGGGTAATACTTTATATTTTTAATCCAAGTCCAGCAACTTACTTTATTATTTATCTGAATTCCTATAATAGCTACTATATAACCAATAGTACTACCAACTATTACATCAAACGGATAATGGGCCCCCACTCCTACTCTTGAAAATGAAATAACTAAACCCAATGTAAGAAAAAATAAAGACCAAATTATTTTATGCTTATTTTTTTTTGGCATAAAAGCAAATAAGAGTATCGTTATCACAATAAAAGCAGCAATAGAATGCCCTGAGGGTAAAGAGGTGTTTCCTGAGAGAGCTCGCCCTATAATTACAAAACTTTCATTATCAAATATTGCTGCTGGCCTTGGTACTGCAAATAGTTTTTTTAATGTTGCTGACATTACTAATGAAAGTATAGCAGAAGTCAACAACGCTTCCCAAAGCTTAGGTGCATAGATAATAAAAATAGTTATTAGCGGAAAAAATACTAATACATCACCTAATTGAGTTAAGTTAAACTGTAAGTTTGGAAATTCGGATAACTGCCGATTAAAGTAGAAAAATAAATCCTTTTGAATATTAATATATCTATCAATACAGCTATCTCCTTCATTAAAAAGAATGAAATAAAAACCAAATAAAAGTAAAAGTGAAAAGGGTGGAATCAATAATCCAAATTTTACATTTCTAAAATTATCACTTACCCTTCTATCTAACTTTGAATCATTTAACATTAACAATTATTTTCAAGGATTCTAATATACCATTTCTGCTTACTTGTTAGTATTCCTATCCTAAAATCAGAGATTGGTCGAATATCTGTTAGGGGATAATAATTCTCCCTATTGCTGTCAAAAAGAATTACATTCATAAAAGCAAAGTTACAAAAAAAGCCTACACAAAATTGTGTAGGCTTTTTATTAAAAGTTGAAAGTTTACTATTTAGCAAATTTCTTATATTTATTCTTGAATTTATCAATTCTTCCTGCAGTATCAAGCATTTTAGCTTTTCCTGTAAAGAAAGGATGAGAATCAGAAGAAATCTCCATTTTTACTAATGGGTAATCATTACCATCTTCCCACTTAATTGTCTCCTCAGTTTCAACACATGATTTTGTTAAAATTGCAAATTCAGTTGACATATCTTTAAACACACAAAGTCTATAACTTTCTGGATGGATATCTTTTTTCATTATCTTAATTCTTAAATTAGGGCTGCAAAAATAATAAGTTTTATCACTTTAACAACATTCTAATTGATAAATATTTACAGATTTAAATCGTTTAGTAAAGTATTAGTAGCCTTAACTCCTTCAGCAGAAGTTTTTAACTGACTTAATTCAGCAGCATCTAACTCAATTTCAACTATACTTTCAATTCCATTTTTACCTAAAATTACTGGAACTCCAATACATAAATCATTTAAACCATACTCCCCATCAAGCATAACAGAGCAAGGGAACATTTTCTTTTGATCACAAGCAATTGTTTGAACTAAACCACTAACAGCAGCACCTGGCGCATACCATGCAGAAGTACCTAACATCCCTGTCAATGTAGCTCCACCAACTTTAGTGTCTTCTAATACTTTTTGCAATCTTTCAGTTGGCAAAAACTCTGAAACTCTAACTGAATTTCTTGTTGCTAATCTTGTTAGCGGCACCATTCCTTTATCAGAATGACCACCAATTACCATACCATCAATATCAGAAGTGGGACATTCCATTGCCTCAGCTAATCTGTATTTAAATCTTGCGGAATCTAGAGCACCCCCCATTCCAATAATTCTATTCTTTGGAATTCCTGTCACTTTATGAGTTAAATAAGTCATAGTATCCATAGGATTACTGACAATAATTAAAATCACATCAGGAGAAAATTTAATTAATTGTTTAGAAACTGACTTTACAATTCCTGCATTAATTCCGATTAATTCTTCTCTTGTCATCCCTGGCTTTCTTGGAATACCAGAAGTGATTACTGCAATATTACTCCCTGCAGTTTTCGAATAATCATTAGTTGAACCTGTAATCCTAGTGTCAAATCCATTTAATGATGCAGTTTGCATCAAATCCATTGCCTTACCTTCAGCAAAGTTTTCTTTAATATCAACTAACACTACCTCAGAAGCAAAGTTTTTTATTGCGATATATTCCGCACAACTTGCTCCAACTGCACCTGCACCTACTACTGTAACTTTCATTTTATATTATTTTGTTGTTAAATTCTGGGCAAAAATAAGTATTCCCATACTTCTAAACACTGATTTTTATCATAAAAAAAGCCAGTAAAAACTGGCTCTTAATATTATGCATCAATATTAGCATATTTGGCATTCGCCTCAATAAATGCTCTCCTAGGTGGAACTTCATCTCCCATTAACATTGAGAAAATTCTATCTGCCTCAGCAGCATTATCAATTGTAACTTGCTTAAGCGTTCTATATTCCGGATTTAAAGTTGTATCCCATAACTGAGATGCATTCATTTCCCCAAGTCCTTTATATCTTTGGATAATTACATTAACATCTTTTCCTCCTTTCATTTCCATAATCATTGCATCTCTTTGGCTTTCTTCCCAACAGTACCTATGGTCTTTACCTCTTTTTAA
>ENA-ORDR01001001-ORDR01001001.1-marine-metagenome-genome-assembly--contig:-NODE-1001-length-13744-cov-17.118314_pt1 | contig 13744 bp, 13 predicted proteins | sample MGYA00240993_ERZ508538 | MGnify/ENA primary metagenome ERZ508538 (study PRJEB26207, sample SAMN05421999) | marine metagenome | isolation source: Monterey Bay, California, USA | place: USA:Monterey Bay...
GTCCTGATTGATTTTTCAAGGCCAGAGGCATCCTTAGATGCTATTTCTATCTGTAAAGGCTCTGGAAAAGCAATGGTCATAGGGACAACAGGTTTCAGTGATAATGAGTTAGAGTTCATTCAACAAGCGTCAAAAGAAATTCCTATTGTGTTTGCCCCCAACATGAGTGTAGGCGTCAATCTAACTTTGAAAATATTAGAGACTTCTGCAAAAGTCATTGGCCCAGATTCAAGTATAGAGATTATTGAGGCTCATCACCGGTTTAAGGTTGATTCACCTTCAGGAACTGCCCTTAAAATGGGAGAGGTAGTGGCAAATGCACTTGGCAGAAATTTAGCTGATTGCGCAATCTATGGCCGTGAAGGCATTGAAGAGCCTAGAGATTTAAATACGATTGGCTTTTCATCTATCAGAGGCGGTGATGTTATCGGTGAGCATACTGTTGCATTTTTTATGGATGGTGAGAGGGTCGAAATAACGCACAAGGCGTCCTCTCGAATGATTTATGCAAATGGTGCTGTAAGGGCAGCTAACTGGCTTTTTGATAAACCAAGTGGCCTATATTCAATGCAAGACGTTTTAGACCTTTAGGAATTAATTATGTTGTACGCAATTATTGCTCAAGATATTGAAAATAGCTTATCAAAGCGTATGGAGGCTAGGCCATCTCATGTTGCAAGGCTTAACGAATTGAAAGATGAAGGTCGACTCATTTTGGCGGGCCCTCATCCATCGATTGATGTCTCAGAGCCCGGCGAAGCTGGTTTTTCAGGATCTTTGATTGTTGCAGAGTTTGATGATCTCCAGAAGGCACGTGAATGGGCGGATGCTGACCCTTATGTTGCTGCAGGGGTATATTCAAGCGTAGTTGTCAAGCCTTTCAATAAGGTTTTGCCTTAAAGGCCTACAATTTTTCTGAATTTCAAGGATAATTTGGCACTTTTTAAAACTTCTTCTTCTATTAGGAAGTCAAGTGTAATAATAGCTTAATTTATAATGATTACGGTTAAAAACTTATCAAAACATTTTGGCGGTATCAAGGCTGTAGACGGTGTAGATTTGCACATTAATAAAGGCTCAATTACAGGTTTAGTCGGGCCCAATGGTGCTGGAAAAACGACAATGTTTAACCTTATAGCTGGACTATATCAGCCAACCGAAGGTGAAATTATTCTTGATGGCGAAGACGTCACAGAGCTTACATCACACCAGCTTTTTCATAAAGGCTTGCTTAGAACATTTCAGATTGCTCACGAGTTTCCTACGCTAAGCGTTCTTGAAAATCTGATGATGGTTCCAGCTAATCAGCTGGGTGAAAGTCTCATGAACACCTGGTTAAGGCGTTCACAAATAAATGAGGAAGAAAAAGCTCTTCAGATTAAAGCAGAAGAAGTGGTTGAATTTCTGAGCATTAGCCACCTTAAGAATGAAAGAGCAGGAAATCTTTCGGGTGGCCAGAAAAAATTATTAGAGTTAGCAAGGACAATGATGGTTGATGCCAAAGTTGTTCTTCTGGACGAGGTTGGTGCGGGTGTAAATAGGACGCTACTCAATCAGATTGGTGATGCAATTCTGAGACTCAATAAAGAAAGGGACTATACATTTTGTATGATAGAGCATGATATGGATTTTATTTCTAGACTTTGTGATCCAGTTGTAGTTCTCGCAGAAGGTCAAATTTTGACAAGTGGAACTCCTGATGAAATTAAGAGTAGTGATGCGGTAATTGAGGCCTATTTGGGTAAAGGTATAAAAACTGAGGTGACTAATTAATGGCTTATCTTGAAGGTAATAATTTAGTAGCTTCTTATGGTGTCGTTCCGATTCTTCATGAGTGCTCTGTTCAGGTGGAAAAGGGTGAATTGGCAGTCATTGTTGGTCCAAATGGCGCTGGTAAATCGACAGTAATGAGGGTCCTTTTAGGGATGCTAGAGGCAACTTCAGGGTCTGTAACCCTAGATGGGAAAGATATTTCAATGCTGTCAACTCAAGACAGAATCAGCCATGGTTTAGCATTTGTACCTCAAACAAAAAATGTTTTTCCGTCTATGACAGTTGAAGAAAATCTTCAAATGGGTGGTTTTATTAGGAAAGATGATATTAGTAATACCATCAATGAAGTCTATGAACTTTTTCCTATTCTATATGAAAAACGTAAGCAGCTTGCTGAACAATTATCTGGTGGTCAAAGGCAACAGGTTGCATTTGGTAGGGCAATGATGACTAAGCCCTCCATCATGCTTTTAGATGAGCCAACTGCGGGAGTATCTCCTATTGTAATGGATGAGATTTTTTCTAATATACTTGATGTTAAAAATGCAGGCATGGCAGTCTTAATGGTTGAGCAAAATGCGCAACAGGCCCTCAATATTGCTGATAAGGGTTTTGTATTAGTGTCTGGGCGAAATGAACATACTGGAACTGGAAAAGAACTCATTAATGATAATGAAGTTCGTAAGAAATTTTTAGGAGGGTAGATGTCTGATTCAATTGATATTTTAAATGCCCTTGCTTTGATGACAAACTTTGTCATTCTGCCTGCACTATCTTATGGTTCTCAACTAGCTTTGGGCGCATTAGCTGTTACTTTAGTATATTCAGTTCTCAGGTTTTCTAATTTTGCTCAAGCTGATAGTATGTCCTTTGGAACAATGATTGTTATTTTATTGAGTTCTTATTTAATTAGTAAAGGCTGGATCATTTCTGGTGTGCCTACAGCATTATTGGTTATTCCAGTCGCTGTAATAGGAATGTTTGCCTATCTAATAGCAATAGATAAATTGGTTTACAAGCATTATCGAAAGATAAAAGCAAAGTCAATTACAATAGTTATGGCTTCCATTGGTGTCATGTTTGTCACTGGGGGTATAGTAAGATTTATTTTGACTGCAAAAGCACAAAAGTTTGCTGATGGTGAGAGGTTTATTTTTTCTGTCAGAGAATTTAAAGCCTTTACTGGAATGCAACAAGGCATTGCTCTTAAAACATCACAATTTTTAACTATTACTATTGCAATACTTTTAGTTGCTTTTATTTTTTACTTTCTTCAAAAAACTAAAACTGGAAAAGCAATGCGCGCCTATTCTGATAATAAAGAGTTGGCACTTTTGTCGGGCATTAATCCAGATAAGATGGTTCAAATAACTTGGCTACTGGTTGCCGTTCTAACAACAATTGCTGGAACGCTTTATGGGCTTGATAAGGGTTTCGCTCCGCAGCAATATCATTTACTCTTATTGCCCATATTTGCCTCAGTTATTGTAGGAGGTATTGGCTCTCCAGTTGGAGCCATTGCAGGAGCTTTTTTAGTTTCATTTTCTGAAGTATTACTTACTTATGCTTACAAAAAGTTTCTAATGTATCTATTGCCACTATCTATGCATCCTAATTCTCTAGTTCAGCTCATAGGGACAGAGTATAAGTATGCAATTTCATTTGTTATTTTGGTGATAGTTCTTTTAATAAAGCCTACGGGTCTATTTAAAGGTAAGGTGATAGTCGATGAATAGTATTAATAATATCTGGCATTCTTACAAGTCCATTATTAGTTTCTCTTTAATGGGGTTCATTCTTTTATTTGTAGGTTTTAATCAGTCATGGACTCTAGTTCTCGGAATTATTAACTTGTCTTTAATTTCTGCAATTATGGCCTTAGGTGTTAATATTCAATGGGGGTATGCAGGTCTTTTTAACGTTGGAATAATGGGATTTGCGGCATTAGGTGGGGTCAGTGTGGTACTTATATCTCAGCAGCCTGTTGTAGAAGCAGTTGACGCAGGCGGTCTTAAAATGTTTTTTGCTTTATTGACTGGTGCGGCAACCATATTGTTAGGTGTTTTACTTAATAGAAGGAATGTTAATAAATGGATTGTAGGTGTTGTTGTAATTCTAGGTTATCTCATTACCAGAAATCTATTCACTGAAGCATCAAGTCTTATAGAAGACATAAATCCAGGTCTAGAAGGTTACATGGGGGGATTTGGTCTTCCAGTAGGATTGTCATGGATTGTAGGAGGTCTAGCTGCAGCTGGAGCAGCTTGGTGGATTGGCAAAATTACTTTAAGCTTAAGATCAGATTATCTCGCTATTGCAACACTTGGTATATCTGAAATTATTATATATGTAGTTAAAAATGAAGATTGGTTTGTTAGAGGTGTGAAAAATGTCGCTGGTCTTCCAAGGCCTGTTCCTTATGAAATCGCTATGCAGAATTCTGAGTGGCTTAGGGGTATTGTTACCTGGTTTAATAGAGCCGACCTAGAATTATTGTCTCAATCTGATAGGCTTGCACAGCTCACTGAGCTTATGAAGCCTGCTTCAGTGGTATTTGTTAAACTCTGTTATTCGAGTATCTTTCTAGCTATTCTGATTGCACTCATTGTGCTTTCAAATCTTGCACTGAATTCTCCTTGGGGAAGAAAAGTCAGAGCTATAAGAGATAATGAAGTAGCTGCATCTGCAATGGGCAAGAATATAAAACGTCAACATCTTCAAATTTTTGTTATTGGATCAGCAATTGTTGGAATTGCAGGTGCACTTTTAGTAACCTATGATGGCATTTTTATACCTACTGGTTATCAGCCTCTCAGATTTACTTTTTTAATCTGGGTAATGGTTATAGTTGGAGGATCAGGAAATAATTTAGGCTCTGTATTAGGTGCATTCATTATTTGGTTTATGTGGATACAATCTGGACCTATAGGTCTTTGGGTTGTTGAAATGATTGGCAGTAACATGCAAGAGGGGAGTTCATCATTAGAGTTTATTGAAGATAGAGTTCACTACCTCAGATTAGTCTTTATGGGAAGCATTATGCTTGTGATAATGAGATTTTCTCCTGGCGGTATTCTTCCAGAAAAAAATAAAGAGTTATAACTAATTAAATTCGGCTTAAAGCCATCTCTTACTAGGGTTTTCTTTGTTTTTTTTTAGATTTAATCAACACAAAGTCTACAAAACTGTTTATCATTAGTCGAATTCCCATTGAAAATTTGACTAGTAAGGGTTATTAGTCAAGGGGAATTCTGTTTTTAATTAAGGAGATAAAATGAAAAATATAAAAAGTATTGCTGGTGTTGCCCTATTGGCAATGATGGCAACTACATCTCATGCTGCTAAAAGCGTGACTGTAGGAGAACTTCAAGGATTTACGGGTCCACTTGAATCAATGATTGGAGCAATGTCAGGTGGTGCAAACTTGGCAGTTACTGAGGCAAATGCTTCAGGTAAATTCCTTCAAGGAACAATCAATGTAGTTCAAGGTGATTCAGTTTGTATTGATCCAGCGGTAGCAATTGCGCAAGCTGAAAAAATGGTCAATGAGGACAACGTAATGGCTATTATGGGACCAAATTGTTCAGGAAATACAATTGCTGTAATTGAAGGTGTTATTGTACCAAATGGTATTGTTTCGATTTCACCATCAGCTACATCGCCTGCTATTGATGCTTTAGATGACGGTGGTTTTTTCTTTAGAACAGCTGCTCCAGATACTAAACAAGGACCAATGCTTGCAAAAGTTGCAATGGCAAGAGGTCAAACTGATATGGCTGTAACTCACTCAAACAGTGACTACGGAAAGGCACTAGCGGACGCTTTTGTTGCTGCTTATGAAGGAATGGGCGGAACAGTGACTGTTTTCTCTGCACACGAAGATGACAAAGCAGACTATTCAGCTGACGTTGCAGCATTATCTGCAGGTGGCTCAGCTACATTGGCAGTATTAGGCTATGCTGATACTGGCGGTAGAGGAATTATTGCTGCTTCAGAAGATACTGGTGCTTTCACCGATTATGTCTTTGGTGATGGAATGATAAGTGAAGTTACTTCAGGTGCAATTGCAGATGGATCATGGGGTGCTAAGCCTTCTCCAAGTGCGGAGCTTCAAGCTGCTTGGGAAGTAGTTGCTACTGCAGGTGGTGTTGATGGTTCAGGTGTTTACTCAGGTGAATCTTATGATGCAATGGCTCTCATTATTCTTGCTGCACAAGCTGCAGGTTCAACTGATAGAGCAGCTATCCAGGCTGAAGTTATGAATGTAGCTAATGCTCCAGGAAATAAGTGTCATGCTGGAAAACTAGGCGAATGTTTGAAAATGATTTCAGGCGGTCTCCCTGTTGACTATGTTGGCGCAACAGGTGTTGAATTAGATGCTGTCGGAACTCCAAATGGTTCGTATGCAGAGCAAGAAGTTATTGCTGGTGCATTTACAACAGTAACAGTTCATAACTAATTTTTCTTGAGTTATGTAAAAGCCCATCTTATGATGGGCTTTTTTTTTGCAAAAAAAATCCAATGACAATAGGGTTATTTTGTCAAATGAGTAATATAGTATTTACAAGTGTAATAACATTATAATAATGTTAGTTAAAGAAAATTTGAGGTTGAAAAATGAATAACAATGAAATCCTAGAAAGTGTTAAAAATGCTTTTAAATCAACTCTGGAGAAGCTTGATAATCATTATATGTTCTTCCTTGATGAAATGGTTACACCTAAGCTCATTACGCTATTCTATTGGATACTTTTATTTGCTTTTATCACAAAAGGTCTAGGAGACATTTTTCTTGAAGGAGATTTTTGGAGAGGTTTAGTCTGGGTTGTTGGTGGATCTCTAGCATCAAGAGTGGCTTGTGAGATGGTAGTTATTCTATTTCGTATCAATGAAAACTTGAATGAAATAAATGATAAAACGAGTGAAAGTGACACCTTAAGTAATACAAGTTTTGAAAAAGATTACTATAAGCATTAGAAGCATATTAAATCTATTTAGTCTACAATAAGTCCCTTTTCTTTCTGCTTTAAGCTCTATGAAAAAAGGCATTCTGCTTGTTCTCTCTGGGTACCTAATGTGGGGCTGTTTCCCCCTTTACTGGGCATTACTCAACCATGTTAATCCTTCTGAGGTTCTAATTCATAGAATGCTATGGGCTGTTCCAGTTTTATTTTTTTTGGTTCACTTTAAAGCCACTTGGAAATCAAATTTTAAGGAGTCTTTAGCCTCTAAAAAAGAATTAGTCTTGCTATTTTTAACTGCAATTCTTATAACAATTAATTGGGGTGGTTATATTTATGCAGTTAACTTAGGTCGAGTTGTTGAGGCTTCTATGGGTTATTTTTTATCACCCGTTATCAATATGATAGGTGGTTATATTTTCTTTCATGAAAGGATTTCAAAATTAAAACAATTGGCTGTATTTTTTGCTACAGTTGGTGCTTTATATTATGTATATAGTGGGGACTCACTTCCATGGCTAGGTTTCTTAGTAGGGTTTACTTTTTCGGCTTATGGAATTGCAAGAAAAGCGATGGCTTCATCAGCAGTACCAGGGCTATATATCGAGACACTTTTACTCTTGCCATTAATTTTATTATTTAGTTTATGGTTTTATGCAAATTATGACTTGGCTATTTTTAATATAAATCTATCAACAGATATTTTATTAATTTTGTCAGGAATTGTCACTGTGATACCTTTAGCACTATTCACTGCTGGAACAAAATTGCTTCCAATGACAACTGTAGGCATATTATTCTTAATTACTCCTACAATACAATTTTTAGTTGGCTATGTGTTGTATGGCGAGTCAGTAAATTTCAATCAATTATTAGGGTTTGTGGCTGTTTGGATTGGACTTATTGTTTATTGTTATGCGCTTATAAAGGAAAAATAGTTAATTTAATGAAGTCCCCTTTACTATAAAAAACGATCAATTGATAATGCTTTAATTTCAGCTGAATTTTGCTCACCTTCGATTAAGCTACATAATAAATTAGCTGATGTTGCTGCATGAGTTAATCCATAATGACCATGACCACAATTATAAAAAACTCTGTCTATTTTTAGAGATTTAGATATCACTGGCACAGAGTCTGGTGTTGAAGGGCGACTTCCCATCCAATAATTTGCATTTTCTATATTTAACCCTGGAAATAAATCCTGGCTTATGCGAGAAATAGAATTGAAATAATGTGGATTTGCTGGCCTACTAGGATGTGCATATTCGGCCCACCCACCAATTCTAAGTCCACTTGTTAAACTTGTTGCAACAATACCTCGATCTGCAAATACAATGGGTATATCAATATCAATATTTGATAAAGGAATTGTTAAGTTATATCCTCGCTCTGCTGTCATGGGCAAAAAGTCACCTAAAGATTTTGCTAAAGAAACAGAATTAATTCCTGCTGCAATAACTACTGCATCATATTTACTATTTCCTTTGTCAAAATTAATTAAGATGGAATTTAATTTTTCACTTACACTATTAATTCGCTCCTGGCAAAAGGTAACTCCGTTCATTTTTGCTGAATCAGCAAGGCCCCGAACTATATCTGATGGCTCACTTACTTTAGCCCAATGATGAGACAGATATGCATACTTAAATTTTTCATTAATAGTTGGAGTAATTTTAGCTATTTTCTTAGCATGTAAGACTTCGCTACTAAAGCCTCGAGAACTTCTTTCATCCCAACTTTTAATGCTTTTATTAAAGCTCAGCTCAGTATCATAGATGAATGCACACCCATTTTGCTCAAGCTTTTCGGCGATATTTGAATACTCTAATAACTCTTTAGTGTCACTAATAGAGTTATGACAAAGATAGCTTAATGCATCTGTTGCCCTTTTAAAGCGATTTGTATTTGACGTAAGTAGAAACCGCCAAAACCAGGGAATTTGTGGCAAAAAATCTTTAAGTGGGACTTTTAATGGCGCATCAGAATCCATGAGCATTTTTAATGCCTTCCAATGAATTCCAGGTGTACTCAAAGGAAAAATATCTGAAGCTCCAATATGACCTGCATTTGCTTTTGATGACCCACCTTCTCCTGGATAAAAAGGATCAAATACAGTTACCTCGTAACCTTTCCGATTAAGGGCGCATGCGCTTGCCATCCCTACAACACCTGCCCCTATTATCGCCACTGAAGAGCCTGGAGATATTTGTGCGTTTGGCACTATCTATTACTAGCTAAGTAAATCAAAAGCGTCACCCCAGCAATCTGAAACTTTATAGCCTAAAGGGTATGGGTCACTGGGATCTACTCCTACCTGATGAATTCCATGAATCCAGCCCCGACCAGAGACTCTTGGAAGGATGCCACTCTTTCCAGCAATAGTCTTTTTAGCAACTATCTCAACTTGGAAATCACTGTCAATGATTGATCTAGCTTTAAGGCTCTGACCAACTTTAACTTGACCTCGGGCCTCCATTACAGCAAGACGAGCAGAATTACCAGTGCCGCAAGGAGAGCGATCAATTCGACCTGGTGGAAGAATTGTTGCACCCTTCATTACGCCATCATCATCATGCCCAACAAACATTGTGTAAGAAATGCCTTTTAAATCTTTAAGCTCAGGATGTCTAATATCTAACTGACTATTGACCGCCCTATGAATCCTGGTCCCTATATCAACAAGTTGACGGGCGTTTTCTGGCAAAATTTTCAAATCAAACTGGGCAGGATCAATTAAGGCATAAAAAATACCACCAAAAGCAATATCAACACTTACTGCCCCTAATCCATCTACTTCAATAATCGCATCAAGTTGATCTGCGTATGAAGGCGTCATATCTAAAGTCACTCTCTCGCATTTTCCATTATGACATTCTGCACTTGCACGAACAAGTCCAGCAGGAGTATCAATTGTAACAATGGTCTCAGGCTCCTTCATCTCTATCATCCCAGTTTCGAGTAGAACTGTTACAAGGCAAATACTGTTTGATCCTGACATGGCATGAGCCTTGTCGCCTTGTAAGATCAAAAAACCTATATCCGCTTCTTTATTTGGAGCATCAAAAATGAGATTTGTAGACATTTGAGCATAACCACGGGGCTCAAAAACTAAAAAACGACGCAAACTATCGTCTACTTCATTGATATAATTCATTTTTTCCAGCATAGTTTGACCTGGAATATCTATTACCCCACTAGTAACTATTCGACCCACCTCTCCTTCTGCATGAGCCTCAACCATAGTTATAGTTTTTTTCCAGCGCATTACCTAAAGATTCTCAATAAAAGTAATTTCATTGTTTAATCGGCCATGTATCTGAAAGGCGATATCCTTGAGGCCAAGGATCCTCAGGATCAAGCATAAGCTGATGAGTTCCAGTAATCCAGGCCCTTCCACGAATTGAAGGAGTAATAGCTATCTTTTTACCCACCATTGTCTCTTCAACTATACTGCAATCAAAGCGAGAATCAGTAATTGAGCGGCCAATCATGCGGTCACCTTTTTTCAATTCTCCTTTTGCATGAAGAACTGCCATACGAGCAGAGCAGCCAGTTCCACAAGGAGAGCGATCTAATTTACCTGGGTCTATTACAACACTATTGCGACTAACTTTCACACCTTCTTCTTCAAATAATGGAAGTGCAAGCTCGCAGAATGAAATATGCCTCCAGTCAGAATTAGTTGGGTGATTAAAGTTAAGCTGTAGATTAGCAGCGGCAGTTATTTTTGAACCCATTTCAGCTATATCTTTAGCCTCATCAGGCTTAATTTCAAAGCCAAGTTCAGCAGCATTAACAATAACAAAGCTATCTCCTCCATAGGCAGTGTCAACCTTAAGGGAGCCCAAGCCTTCAACTTCAATATGCACATCTAGCTGGTCAGCAAAAGAAGCTACATTGTGAACTTCTATGCTTTTTGCTTTGCCGTTTTCACAATACGCTTTAACTGGAACCAGTCCACCCGGTGCCTCAAGTACAAATTCAGTAATTGGCTCCTTCATCTCAATCATTCCTGTATCAAGCAAAACAGTTGAAACACAAATGGAGTTTGATCCAGACATAGGAGGGGTATGTTCAGGCTCCATAATAATAAAACCTTGATGAGCCTTTGGATTTTTTGCTGGAACCAAAAGATTCACATGCTTGAAAACACCACCTCTCGGCTCATTTAAAACAAATTGACGCAATTTTTGATCCTGATTAATCCATAGTGCTTTATCCCAAAGAGTGTCACCCTTGGGTGGCGCTACTCCTCCAACAATCACATTGCCTACTTCGCCTTCAGCATGGCAGGAAACTATATGAATTAACTTACTACTTTTCATTAAATGTCCTCACTGATATCGATCCATAGGGTTTTAGTTTCAGTATATTGATCATGAGCCATTAGGGAATTATCCCGGCCACCAAACCCTGATAGCTTATAGCCACCAAAAGGAGTTGATATATCACCTTCTCCATAACAATTTACAGAAACAGTGCCCGCTTGAAGAGCTCTGCCGTATTTATGAGCCTTAGTTACACTTGAAGTAAACAAAGAAGCTTGTAGTCCGTAACATGTGTCATTTGCAAGCTTGATGGCTTCCTCATCACTATCGACAGTCATCATTACAAATACAGGGCCAAAAACCTCTTCTTTAGCAATTATCATTTCTGCACTAACTCCAGTAAAAAGGGTAGGCTCAATAAACAAACCATCTCCTAAATTAATTGCATTGCCACCTTCAATTAATTCAGCTCCTTCACTTTTAGCTACCTCAATGTAACCCAGAATCTTATCGTATTGCTCTTTAGAAATTATTGCCCCCAACTGGTTATCTGGATCTAAAGGGTCACCCGTATGCCAATCTTTCATTTTCTCTCTGACCTTTTTAAGTAATGAATCTTTCAAGCTTTTATGAACTATTAAGCGAGAATTAGCAGTACAATTCTGTCCCATATTCCAAAGCGCAGCAAACACAACATGCTCAGCAACACCATCAAGATTATTGGCATCAGAAAGAACCACTGCAGGATTTTTACCACCGCACTCAAGAATAATTTTCTTTAAATTGCTTTGCCCTGCAAATTCTAAAAATAGTCGTCCCACTTCAGTTGACCCTGTGAAAGAAATTACATCAATATCTAAATGTCTCCCCATTGGTTCACCAACATCTGGTCCTTCTCCTGGGAGGACATTGAGAACTCCTGGAGGAATTCCAGCTTCAGTTGCCAGTTCAGCAACTCTAAGTGCAGTCATTGATGTCTGCTCTGCTGGCTTAACAATAACGCTGTTACCTCCAGCTAATGCAGGAGCAATTTTCCAAGCCAGCATCATTAAAGGAAAGTTCCAAGGCAGCACACAACCGACAACTCCTAATGGCTCTCGAGTTATCAGTCCAACAGCATCAGAATTCGCTGGAGAGATTTGATCATACAACTTATCTATAGCCTCCGCATGCCACTGAATAGTGACTATCGTTTCAGGCAGATCAGTAAGTTCACACTCACTAATAGGCTTTCCACTTTCTAAACTTTCAAGCACTGCAAGTTCTGTTTTATTCTCCTCAATAAGTTGAGCTAATTTCAATAAAACTGCTTTACGTTCACTAGGGTGTTTATTGGCCCACTCACCAGTATTAAAGGCATCTCGTGAAACTTTAACAGCATAATTAACGTCAGAATCATCACAGGCCGCAATATTAGTAATAACAGATCCAGTTGCAGGATTAATCGACTCCATAACCCTTCCAGCTTTAGATTTCTGGAATCTTCCATCTATAAATGGATCTGTTGGAAGCTGTATTTTCGCAGCAATATCTACATAATCATTTTTACTAAGAAGGTTTGACATTTTTTACTCCTATTAATTTAGAATTGAGTGAAGCGAAGCACGAGTATTATCTATTACACTAATCATTTCTTTCTTGAAGGTGTCTTCAATTGGAAGTAAAGGTAATCGAACGTTTCCACCTGGACGACCCTGTTGTTCACATCCGAGCTTAACACATTGCAGGAATTTACCACTTTGCTCTAAAGCCTTCATAAGAGGCATAAAAGCACTCATAAGAGCTCTTCCTTTCACAAAATCGGACTGGTTTCCAAGTATATCCATTAATTGGACACACTCTGATGGGAAAAAATTAGCTGTAGCGCATACCCAAGATTTTGCCCCCCATGCAGCAAACTCAAGAACTTGCTCTTCACCACCAACAGCTAACTCAATTGAAGGATAATCATTCGATAATAACGGAAGCCTAGAGTAGTCACCACTTGATTCTTTTATTGCTGCAACCAGAGGATTTTTTGCAACTATGGATAGAAAATCCTCACCCATTTCTACGCCAGTTCTTCCAGGGTAGTTATAAAGCATAATTGGTAATTCTGTAGCTTTAGCAATTGAAATAACATGATGTGCTAACTCTTCTTCTGAGGGTAAAGAATATGGAGGAGCGGCGACTAAAAGTGATTTAGCGCCTGCATCAACTGCTGCCCTAGAAATATCGAGGCACTCATCAACTCGAATGTCATTTACTCCAGCCATAAATTCGACTCGATTATTAATTCGCTCTGCTGCAAATTTAAATTGCTGAATACGCTCCTCTTTCGATAGCGCATAAAACTCACCAGTTGAGCCACCAACTATAACTCCAGCAACACCATTTTCAATTTGCCAATCTATTACTTCTGCGTATACATCCCAGTCAATCTCACCATTGCTCGAAAAAGGGGTAATAATAGGTGTGTAAATTCCTTTAAATCTCATTTTGGACTCTCCTTATAAATTATTTATTTTGAAAATAATATACTATTTTTTACTTTAATCGATACTTTGTAATTAATTTAGAAAGCTTCAATTAATTATAAAAATATAAATAGAAAAATTGAACTTCCATTTTTAAATTAAAAGTGATAAGATAATCGCAACATTGGATTACTCGGACGAGTCACTCAGTGTTATATTTAAAAATTAATAGGAGAAACAAATGAAAATGTTTTCTAAAACATTAGTATCGCTTACTACTGCA
>ENA-ORDR01001003-ORDR01001003.1-marine-metagenome-genome-assembly--contig:-NODE-1003-length-13732-cov-3.220066_pt1 | contig 13732 bp, 15 predicted proteins | sample MGYA00240993_ERZ508538 | MGnify/ENA primary metagenome ERZ508538 (study PRJEB26207, sample SAMN05421999) | marine metagenome | isolation source: Monterey Bay, California, USA | place: USA:Monterey Bay...
GTTGGAATTTTACATATTCACAATATACTTCAGTCAAATATTCATTAAATGAGTAAAAAGACGGGCCTACAAGTTGTAATGGTTCTTATTATTATCCTCATTTCATTATGGTTTTATTTAAAATACTTCACTAAGAACCTTGAAGATGTAAAGGAGACTCAAGTTATAGAAAAAATTGATGAAAATCAAAGTAGCACCTCAACCTACATTAATGATATTAATTATGTTTCTACTGACGCTAAAGGTAATAAATATCAGATCACTGCAAAACAAGCTGAAATTAAAGTTGAAAATTCTGATGTGATGTTTTTGAGAGATGTTGTGGCTTTTATTTATATAAAAGATTCAGACAAGGTTAAAATTACTTCTAATTTTGGCAAATATAATTCAAAAAATTATGATACTATTTTTTCTGAAAATGTAATAGTTATTTATCCAGGACATAAAATAACTGGAGAATACTTAGATTTTTCTTTTTTAAGTAATCTTGGGATATTTACTGAAAATGTTGTTTATACTGGAGAAAAAACAAATTTATTTGCTGATAAAATTGAAATGAATCTTACTACTAAAGACACTAAAATTTTTATGAATGACACTGGAAAAAAAGTGTTAATCGAAGGAACTAAATAATATGGGTGTAATTAAAAAATTTAGAATTAAATCTTTTAAAAACCCTCAGCCCCTGATCTCTCTAGAAAATATATCATTATCATTTGGCAAGAGAAAAATTTTAGACAACGTAAGCTTTAAGATTAATCATGGACAAATTTTAGGAATGTTAGGACCAAATGGAGTTGGAAAATCAACAATTTTTAATTTAATCACAGGTTTAATTAAACCTGACTATGGTAAAATTAAATTTGAAGGGATAGATGTTGTTAATTACCCAATTTATTTGAGAACAACGAAATTTAAAATTGGGTATGTTCCTCAATACGGTGGTTATTTTAGTGATCTTACTTTATTGGAAAATTTAAAAGCAATAGCAGAAATCGTAATTAATGATAAAAATTTAATTCATCATAAGATTGATATGCTTATAGCTAAATTTGAATTAGACGCTATCAGAGATATAAAAGCAAAGTTTCTATCTGGTGGACAGAAAAAAAAACTAGTGATTGCTCTTGCTTTATTAAGTGACCCAAAGGTACTTTTGCTTGATGAGTGTTTCGCAGCGCTAGATGTTCTAACTATTAAAATGCTACAAGAAATTATTGTTAATTTACAAACAGAAAGTAATATAACTATTTGTATTTGTGATCACCAAGCACGGGATCTTCTTTCTTGTGTAGATGTTGCAGTGATTTTATCAAACTGTAAGATTGTAGCGCAAGGATCTCCTAATGAATTGATTAATAACACTGAGGCCAAAAATGCTTATTTTGGTGACTCTTTTAAGTTCAATTAAAGTATGCCAGAAACATTCACAATTAAAGATAAAATAAAAAAATTTAATAAACAGATACAAGTTAGTGGAGACAAGAGTTTAAGCATAAGATGGGTTCTTTTAGCATCTCAAGCAATTGGAAAATCGAAAGGCTACAACCTTTTAATGTCAGAAGATGTATTAGCTGCAATTGATAGCATCAAAAAACTTGGCATAAAAGTGAGGATGCAAAAAAATTACTGTGAAATAGTCGGTAATGGAATTAATGGCTTTAAATATAAAAAAAACTTAACAATAGATGCTAAAAATTCTGGAACACTTGGTAGATTGATTCTAGGTCTTTTAATTAAATCTCCTAAAAAAATAAAAGTAATTGGTGATAAAAGTTTGTCTAAAAGAGACTTTTCAAGAGTAACCATACCTTTGGAGAAATTTGGGGTAAAATTTTATTATAAGATAAAAAATAAACTACCTTTAACAATTCTTGGTAATCAATCAGCAAGAGGCATTAAATATTTGGAGAACAGGGGTTCAGCTCAATGTAAAAGTAGCATAATGCTTGCAGCACTAAATGCATCAGGAACAACTTCTATTAAAGCAAAGAAATCAAGAAATCACACAGAATTACTTTTTAAATATTTAAAAATTCCAATCAAAGTAAGAAAGACTAAAAAGTTTGATTTTATAGATATTAAAAAACCAAAAAAAATTAATGCCTTCAATTATCAAATTCCAGGAGACATAAGCTCAAGTGCTTTTTTTATGGTACTAACAACGCTTGCTGATAATTCAAAACTTTTAATTAAGAATGTAAATATCAATCCTTCTAGAGTGGGAGTTATTACAATCTTAAAAAAAATGGGAGCCCAAATAATACTTAAAAACCAAAAAAATTATAGAGGAGAAAAGATTTCTGATATTCTAATAAAAAGTTCAAAAAAACTTAAAGCTATTAATTGTCCAGTAGAATTAAATAGTAGTGCCATTGATGAATTTTTGGTTATTTTTTTAATTGCAGCAAAAGCAAAAGGTATTTCTTATTTTAAAGACCTTTCAGAACTAAACCAAAAAGAAAGCCCAAGGTTAATTTGGGGTTCTAAAATTTTAAATATGATGGGTATAAAAACAGATTTAACAAAAGATTCTATTAAGATTTATGGACAACCTAATTTAGAAATAAAAAAACCAATAACTGTTAAAAACTATCTAAAGGATCATAGAGTTTTTATGATGAGCACAATTGCTGCCTTAACCCTTGGTGGAAAATGGAAAATTCATGATAAAGATTCTATAAACACTTCTTTTCCATCTTTTTTGAAAATAATTAAAGATATAAACCATTCATCACTATGAAATTAAAAAAAAAAATTAAAATTGCAATCGACTCCCCTGCTGCTGCTGGTGCTGGCACTCAAGCAAAATTAATTTCTAAACATTTTAACTTATTTTATTTAGATACAGGAAAAATTTATAGATTAATTGCAAATATTAAACTTACTCAACCAAATAAGTATAGTCATGGCTTGATAAAAAAAAAGATGCTCAAATTAACTATGAAAGATTTGCAAAATAAAAAATTATTATCAGATGAAGTTGGAACAATGGCATCAATTATATCAAAAGATAAAAAAATAAGAAAACTTGTTCATGCATTTCAAATTAAAAGTGCTTATCACCCTCCCAAAAAGTATAATGGATCTTGTTTAGATGGAAGAGACATAACTTATAAGATAATTCCTGATGCTGATTTTAAATTTTTTATAACAGCAAATACTAAGACTAGAGCTTTAAGAAGGTATAAAGAGTTAAAAGGACTAAATAAGAAAATATCTTTTAATGAAGTCCTAAAAAGTATCAAAAACCGTGACAAAAGTGACTATAATAGAAAAGTTTCACCTCTTATGAGAACTCGAGATTCGATCTTGATTAATACTACAAATTTAACTAAAAGATCATGCTTTTTAAAAATTAAACAAATTATAGATAGGAAACTAAAAGCTTAATGGAAATTTATAAAGACCTTTCAAACCCCGCCTCTAAAGAGTTCGAGCAACTACTAAATTCACAATTTACTAAAACAGCAAATCTTGAAGAAGGAAAAATCATTACTGGTGTTGTAAATAAAGTTACTGATAACTTTGTATTTCTTGAAGTACCTGGTTTAAAATCAGAGCCTATCTTAGATATCAATGAATTAAAAAGCATGGGCATGCTTGATAAGGCAAAAGTAGGTGAAAAAATTTCTGTTCTTCTTGAAAGATTAGAAGATAAAAAAGGTGAAGTATTAGTATCAGCTTCAAAAGCTCAAAAAATTCAAGGTTGGGATAAGCTTGTTGAAGCTTATGAAAAAAATGAACCTATCATGGGTAAAATTACTGGACGTGTTAAAGGTGGATGTATAGTTGAACACATCGATACTGGTTCTTTAATGTTTTTACCTGGATCTCAAATTTCAGACAAGCCATTAAAAGACATAAGTCATTTGATGAATGAGCCTCAAAAGTTTGCATTAATAAAATTAGATAAAGTTAGAGGAAACGCATGTGTTTCTAGAAGAGAAATAATTTCTTCATTTAAAAAAGAAGATAAAATTAAAATTGTTGAAAAATTCAAAGTTGGAGATTTAATTAAAGGTGCTGAAGTAAAAGGCTACAGTTCATTTGGTTGTTTCTTTAGTGTTAATGGTGAGCTTGATGTTTTAGTTCACTTACAAGAGATTTCTTATTCAAGAGTTAATCACCCTGATGAAGTTTTTACAATCGGTGAGAAACATGACCTTAAAGTAATCAGTGTTGATCTTGAAAAGCTTCAGGTTGGCTGTTCAGTAAAACAGCTTACACCAGACCCTTTTGAAAACATTTCAAATTATGAACTGAATAAAATCTATAAAGTAAAAGTAGTTAAGCTTATGGACTTTGGAGCTTTTTGTGAGCTTGAAAAAGGATTATCAACTTTATTACACTCAAGTGAATTAAGCTGGACCAAAAAAAATATTTCTGCAAAAAAAATGTTTAAGGTTGGTGATGAAATTGATTGTGTAATCACTGAAATTGATAAAGAAAAAAGAAGAGTGGCAATATCTCACCGTTTAACAACTGATAACCCTTTTGAAACGTTTGAAAAAACTTACCCAATTGGATCTGAAGTTGAGGGTGAAGTTGCAAGTAAAAATGAATATTCTATTTTCTTAAAAGTTGATGGCTTAGATATCGATGCTTTCTTACATTGTAATGATTTAACTTACCTAAATAATGGTGAAGAAGAATTGGCTAAATACAAAATTGGAGATAAATTAAAAGTTAAAGTTTTAGAAGTAAAAGCTGCAGAACAAAAAGTTAGAGTTGGCTTACGTCAAACTCAACCAGACCCTTTTGATTGGTTTAATGATAAAAAAATTAAACAAGCTATTACGGTTAAAATTATTTCAACAGACAATAAAGGCCTTGTTGTAAGACCAGAAGGTTGTGAAATGGATTTCATTATTAAAAAATCTGCAATAGCTATTAACGCGGCTGACGCAAGACCTGCTAGATTTACCGGTGGAGAAAGAATTGACTGTGCTATTCAAGAGTTAGATATAGATAAAAGAAAAGCAACATTAAGTATTAAACTTTTAGAAGAAATTGAGCGTAAAGTTGCACTAGATACTTATGGTTCTGAAGCAAGTGGTAAAAACTTACCTTTCTCATCATTATCTGATGATTTAGAGAAAAAGAAAAAAGAAGACGAATAAAAATTGGCTATTGTAAAATCAAAGCTTCTAAAACAACTCGCTAATAACTACCCAAATTTTTTAAAAAAAGACCTAGAAAAGTTTACTGATATTATTCTTACTGAAATAAAGCAGGCACTTAAAAGAGGAGATCGTGTAGAATTAAGGGGTTTTGGCATGTTCTCTACTAATATTCAAAAAGCAAGAATATCAAGAAATCCTAAAACAGGAGAGAAAGTAAATACACCTGAAAAAAAAACAATTCACTTTAAAATGTCCAAGGAAATGTTTAAAAAATTAAACAATGACGAATAAAAATATCTTTGTTGCTTGTGATACATCAAGCTTAAAAGAAATAAAAAAAATAATTAACGACACCAAAACTAATAAACTTCAAATAATTCCAAAATTTGGCTTACAGTTTTTTTATTCAAAGAATGGAAGAGCTTTTCTTCAAAATTTTAAAAGAGATTATTTCTTAGATTTAAAAATAAATGATATTCCACAAACTGCTTTATCTGCAATGGATAGTTTAAAAGATTTAAAGAAATGTAAATATATTACAGTTCATGTAAACGGTGGCCTTGAAATGCTTAAAGCTATTACAAAAAAAGCTAAATCAATTAACAAAAATTTAAAAGTATTAGGAGTTACAATCTTAACAAGTCTTAACAAAAAATCTCTTAAAGAAATTGGTCACACCAAAACAGTAGAGCAGTTAGTATTAAAACAAGCAGGCCTTATAAAAAAATCAGGTGCAGCTGGAATTGTGTGTTCTGCACAAGAGGCAAAAATAGTTAGGAAAAAATACAAAAACTTATTTATTGTTACACCAGGAATAAGACTACCTGGAGATGATGCAAATGATCAATCTAGAGTAATGACTCCTAATGATGCTTTTAAAAATAAAGTTTCTGGTATTGTAATGGGAAGATCATTAGTAAAGGGTAATATCAAAAATAACATTAAAAGATTAATTAATCACTTAAATCAATGATCCAACCCTGCAAGATTTGTGGGATCTCCGACTCTAAAACTTTAGAATTTTTAACTTCCCATCCTACCCCACCTAAGATGATAGGGTTTATTTGTAATTGGCCTAAATCAAAAAGATTTGTTGAGCACGATAAGCTTAAAGAACTATTAAAAGTTGATAAAAAAAAATCAGAATATGTTGCTGTATTGGTTAAACCTAATGAAGATATATTAGAAAGAATAAAGGATTTACCATTCGATTATTATCAACTTTATGATTGCACACCTGCTGAAGTTAAATCAATTAAAGAAAAATATAATAAGAAAATTATTGTTGCGATAACTGTAAAGGATCAAAATGATACAGTTAAATATTTAGAATATAATGAGCTTGCAGACATAATACTATTCGATAGCAAAGGTTATGAAAAAAGTATGTCCTTTGATCATCAATTAATTAAAAATATTAAAATTAATAAAGAATTGATGCTTGCTGGGAATATTCAAATTGAAGATAACCTTGAAAATTATAAAGAAATAGCAGACATTATAGATATTTCTGGAGGTCTAGAAACATCTGGATTAAAAGATATTTCAAAAATAAATATTTTTTTAAACAAAATTAAACTAATTAACAATGAAGCTTAAAAAAAAAATTCCTTTAATTGATCAGCACAATAAAAATGGATTTTGGGGTGGTAAATTTGGTGGTAATTTTATACCTGAAACTTTAAAAAAGCCCATTGAGGACTTAACTAAACTTTTTGAAAAACTTAGATACGATAAGAAATTCCTTAAAGAAAGAGACTATTATTTTAAAAACTACATAGGTTCTCCTACTTCATTTATTAAACTTCAGAACCTATCAGATCACTTAGGTGGAGCCCAAATATATGCCAAAATGGTGTCAGAAGCGAACGGAGGAGCTCATAAAATCTATAATGCAACAGTGCATTGTCTTATTGCTAAAAAGGCTGGAAAAAAATATGTCGTTGGTGATACGGGTGCAGGCTATGCTGGAAAGATGCTGAGTATGGCTGCTAAAAAATTTGGCCTTAAATGCAAAATATTCATGGGTGCAAAGGATATTAAAAGACAAAAACCTAATGTAGACGCGATGAAAAAGAATAGTGCAGAAGTTGTGCCTGTTTATTCAGGAAGCCAAACATTAGTAGATGCTGTTAGTGAGTGTATGCGTTACTGGGTTTCAAATTGTGATAACACCCATATGTGTGTTGGTTCAACAGTTGGTCCTAATATATTTGTTAAGATTTGTGGTTGGAGTACAGCTCAAATTTCAAGAGAGTTAAAAATACAAATTCAAAAAGAATTTAAAAAGATGCCTAAAAAAATTAAACTTATTAATTGTGTGGGTGGTGGAAGTTCTGCTTATGGTTTTTGGAGTGAGTTTATCGATTATGATAAAAAACAAATTGAATTAATTGGTGTTGAGGCTGGCGGACCCAAAAATTCAAAACTACATGCAGCGCCTCTAACTAATGGTGCTAAACTTGGAATATTGCATGGAGCTGCAGCTTATGTTTGTCAGAACAATGAAGGACAAATTAATGATACCGCTTCTATTTCTGCTGGATTAGATTATCCTGGTGTGTCACCTATTCACTGTTTCTTAAAAGATACTAAAAGAGCAAGATATACATCTGCAACTGATGAGGGTGCTTTAAATGCATACAAACTAGTTACAAAACTTGAAAAGATAAACCCAAGTTTAGAGCCTAGTCATGCTTTTGCAGAAGCTATAAAAATTGCACCAAAATTAAGTAAAGATACTATCATTATTGTTAACTCTTGTGGTGATGCTAAAAAAGATCGAGATATTTTAAAAGAAAGATTGGGGAAAATTAACTAAGATGTCTTTAATTAATTTAGCCTTTAAAAAAGTAAAAACTGAAAAAAGACCTGCATTACTAACTTACACTGTAGCTGGAGATAATACTAAAAAGAAATCTCTTGAGATATTAAAATCAATTGCAAAATATGCTGATATTTGTGAGATAGGATTTCCTCATAACACTCCAATTGCAGATGGTGGTCAGATTCAATCGAGTGCTTATAGAGCTTTAAAAAATGGTATTAAAATTAAAGATGTTTTTTCAATAGTTAAAGATTTTAAAAAATCAAAACAATCAAAGCCTGTAATATTGATGGGTTATTATAATATGATTTATCAATATGGAGATAATAACTTTATAAATATTTGCAAAAAAGTAGGTGTAGATGGATTAATTGTTGTCGATCTTCCTTATCCAGAAAATAAAGAATTTGCAAAAAAATGTAAGAAAAAAGGTATTAGTTTTATTCAGTTAGTATCTCCTACTACGTCTCCAAGTAGAATGAAAAAGATTATAAAAGACTCTCATGATATGGTTTATTATATCAGTATGCTCTCAACAACTGGTGGTAAACTAAAGGTTTCACCTAAAAAAATATTAGAGCGTTACAGTAAGATTAAAAAACTTAATAAGAATAAGAATATTGTAATAGGCTTTGGGATCACTGAAAAAACTATAGCATCTTTAAGAAAGGCTGATGGATTAGTGGTTGGTAGTGCTTTGTGTAAAGAAATATCAAATTCTATTAAAAAACGCCAAAATCCTGTCACAAATGTAACTAATATTGTGTTAAACTTAAGAAAAAAAATAGCATGAATTGGATTAAAAAAACTTTAAGATTTGGTGAGAAGATAAAAACCATCATTAAAGCACGTGCAACCAAAACTGAAATAGCTAATAGTGATTGGACCTCATGTTGTAAGGGGCCTATCTTAAAAAAAGATTTAGAAGAAAACTTGTGGGTTTGCCCATCTTGTAACAAACACCACAGAATAAGCCCACGTCAAAGATTTGATATTATATTTGGCAAAAACAATTATGAAGTTTTAAAAACTCCCATTCCTCAAGACGACCCTTTAAATTGGAATGATGCAAAACCTTATAAAGATAGACTAAAAGCTGCTAGAAAAAAAACTGGTATGGATTGTGGAATGATGGTTGTTAATACTAATATTCTAAATTTAAAAATTACAGCGATTGCATCTGATTTTGATTTTGTAGGTGGCTCAATTGGTGCTGCAGAAGGTGAGGCTTTTTTATATGGAATTCAACATGCAATAGAAAACGAACAACCTTTTGTAGTGTTTACTTCTGGTGGTGGAATGAGAATGATGGAAAGTCTTATATCATTAAGTCAAATGACAAGAACAACACTAGCAATTAATGAACTAAAGAAAAATAATTTACCCTACATTGTTGTGCTAACTGATCCTACAGCAGGTGGTATTACAGCTTCATATGCAATGTTAGGTGATCTACACTTAGCAGAACCAGGAGCTCTTATAGCTTTTGCAGGAGCAAGAGTAATTCAAGGAACTGTAAGAGAAGAGTTACCAGAAGGCTTTCAAAGAAGTGAATATGTAGAAAAAACTGGCTTTGTAGATTTAATTGTAGAGAGAAAAGACTTAAGAGAAAAGATTGGTTCATTATTATCAATATTGTTAAAGAAAAATTCTGCTATAAATTCATCAGAAAATGAAACTTCAGAAGATAGTAGAACGCTTACAAAAGCTGCATCCTAAAGAGATTGATCTAAGTCTAGATCGAACTAGAAATCTTTTAGAAAAATTAGGTAATCCTCAAGATCAAATCAATTGTATTTCTGTTGTTGGCACAAATGGAAAATTTTCTACTATCCAGGCACTTTATGCAATTTTAAAAGAGGCAAATTATAAGTGTAATATTTATACCAGCCCTCATATTCAAAAGATTAATGAAAGATTTGTCTTTAACAATAAGCCTTTAACAGATGATGAATTGGCCAATCTTTTTTCTGAAATAGAAGAAGCTAATAATCAAACACAAATTACTTTCTTTGAAATTTTAACTGTTGCTTACCTTCATTATGCAAAGAAATACCCTGAAAACATTAACTTAATTGAGTCAGGTCTATTTCATAGATTTGATGCTACCAATATTTTAAAGAAAAACTTAGCTAGCATTGTAACAGCTATTGGTCTTGATCACTTAGACTGGCTTCCAAAAGAAGAACAAACAGTTGAAAAAATTATATTTGAAAAAACATCTACTTTATTAAACTCTAAAATCATTGTTGCAAAACAAAGTACAAATGAAATTAGCAAAAGTATTGAAGATACAATTAAAGATAATTCTTCTAAAAAAATAATCTTTAATAAAAATTATAATTTTACATTAAAAGAAAATGATTTTTTTTATTTTGAAGATGAATTTGGTGCTCTTAAACTTCCAAAACCTAATCTACCTGGAGAATTTCAATTGGAAAATGTCTCTACTGCAATTGCAACCGTTAGACAATTAACAGATTACAAAGTAACTGATGAACATATTAAAGTTGGTATTACTAAAATAGAAAGTATCGCACGGCTTCAAGAATTAAAATCTGGAAAATTAAAAGATCTAGCTAGTAATAATTTATTATTTGTAGATGGGTCTCATAACCCACTTGGGGCAAAAGTATTAAATGACTATCTTCAAAGTTTAAATTGTAACAAACATATTATTTTAGGAATGATGGCTAACAAAGACCACAATGAATATATGAGCTACTTTAAGGATATTAAATCATTAACAACAATTGATATTCCCAATCAACCCAATGCTATTAGGGGAAGTGAACTTAAAGAGAAAATTAAAAATTTTGAAAAGATTAATTATAAAAATTCAGTCGAGGAAGCAATTAGATCAATCGATCTTCAGGAAAATGATATTATTTTAATTACAGGGTCTTTGTATCTAGCAGGAGAAGTTTTAAATTTAAACTAGATATTCTTATCTAGAAATTCTTTCATTTGGCTCTCGGCAACTCCACCAACTTTTCTGTCTACTTCAACACCTTTTTTGTAAACAATAACAGTTGGTACACCTCTTATACCAGCAGCTGAACCAGTGTTAATTCCACCATTTTCAATGTCAGCATAATAAAAGCTAGCTTTATCTTTGTAGTTATCTGAAAACTTATCCATGATGGGTTTAAGACTCTTACATGGAGCACACCATTCTGCAGAAAATTGAACTACAGAGACATCTTCATTCTTAATTTTTGTTTCAAATTCTTCGTCTTTAAAATCTATAAGCATATTTCTTATATAAATTCTTATTAGATTTATTCAATATGTAAAAAAGGATTTTTTTAGTTAATTAACAGAGACTTATTATGCCTGCTCGTATTTTTTTTGAATGCCTTCAACAAACTCATTAATTTCGTCTAAAAACTTGAGCTTTTTCTCATCTTTTTCGTTGGTATATCTATCTCTTAGATTATCACACTCAAAATAAAATTCTTTGCATGTCCACCATTTTTCTTTTTCATCACTTAATATTCTTTCAGCTATTCCACGTTTAATAGTCTTAAACATATCAGCAGGCAGTGTATCCGGTGATTCTTGATATATTATCTTTTTTCCAAAACTTACCATTCTCTCATCTTCAAATTTATCTAATAATATTAATTTATCTTTCCAAGAGGCTGCATGCCATTTTGGAAATAAAGCAGTGTCTTTTTGAGGAGTAAATTTTTTATAAATTGTCTCTTCTGCTAATAAATCAACCTGTGAATCAAATTGTGCTTTTTCTTCAGCAGTTTCTCGTAATGCTGTTAAAACATTTTGAGAAAATTTCTCATTACTGTTTACTAATTTTGCACGCTCTTTAATTAGATCAGGATCAAGATTGCTATATGGTTCAACTTGTAGTCCATAACTTGCATCTAAAATTATAGGAGCTTTGTTTGATCGTATAGTTCTTAAAAACTTTAACTTTTTAATAGCACTTTTAAGTTCAGAAATTGACATATCAAATAATGGGATCGGATCAATTTTAAGATCAAAAGCTTGGCCCCACTGATAGATTGGGTGAATACAATGTTTTGGGTGAAGTGGTGCAACTACAAATCTATAATTTTTACCAAAATGATATTCAGCTAATGTAAACATTTTTTCAGTTTTAAATATTGTCTCAGTATCACTCTTGTTTGCTGTTCTTAAGAATGTATCCCAAGTTTGAGGTTGATTTTTTTTAATTAAGCCTAAAACTTTAACAGTTAGTTCTGCATCAAATAAAGCACTATGGGCTCCACTAGATTCAAAGCCATTCATTCTAGCTAATGACTCTAATTTCATGACCGCATTACCTTTTGCATTTATTTCAGTTTTTACAACACTTTCATCAACTGCATGAGCACCTCTTGCAATGTTTAAACCATCATGTCTTTTGTTGGGAGTTGCATTTGTAATATATGGATATCTAATTCCTCTAAAGAATTCGTTTCTTATCATCTCATCATCAAAGCCAATGTTTGACCAACCCATGAACATTGCTGGGCTCCATTTTTTAAATGTAGCTTCTAACTGAGATAACATTTGGTAGTGACTTAAATTTCCCTTAGTTAATAAATCAACACTAGTTTTGTTAACTATTAAAGCCATTGCTTGAGGAACTTCTCCTTCTGGCAATCTACATCTAAAATTAAAACGATCTAATTCTTTAAAATTTGGGTCAACTAAAATACCACCTACTTCAATAATACTTCCCCATGAAGTATTGGCACTCGATGATTCTATGTCCCATATTGCTAAATTCATATTAGTTCATATTCCGTTGATGATAGTATTGTTCTACTTTTTCTAAAAACTTGTTTTGATATTCTTCTAGTTTTTCACCTTGAATTCTAAAGTCTTGGAATAAATTATCTACAGTACAAAGTAAAACAATTCCTTGGGTTATTTTTGAATTATGGACAACGTTATGAGCTAATGAATAAGCCCCTAATTGAAGATAATAGTCCTCAATCCACTCTTCTTTTTTTGGTTTATTGGATTGTTTAAAATCAATGATAGTTTCTTGTCCTTCATACACACCTACTGCATCACATGTGCCTGCGTATTTACCTGGATAATATAATGTTGCTTCAGTACCATAAATTTCTGACAATTTTCCTTTAATACCTTGTTCAATAATTTCGTCTGCCATTTTTTTAGATTTGCTAGCCTCTTCTTCTAATAGTTCTAAATTTAATTGGCCTAATAAATATTTTTCTAAATGAGAATGCATTGATGTGCCTCTACTTGATGCGTCATTTTTAATTCTATTCGCTTCAGCAGTTCCCACTCTTGCTTTCCAATTTGCAAGGGATGCTTTTTTTTCTTCACTTTGTGTTGCTTGTAATATGGAAGTTACTGATGGAAGCTTTTCTTGATTTACAGCATACATTCTTGAGCCACTCACCATTGATCTCATGGATTTTGGATAAGTAAATTTATTATTCCACTGCATATAGTTTGTTATAAGCGGTATTGAAGGAAAAAAGAAATTAATTTTTTGCTTGTTTTGAATGGTCAACAAATTTTTCTACATTTTCTGTTTGAACAGCTTTATCAACTTGTTCAGGATCTTTAATATTTTCTAGGCTTCTGCTAATCGATCTTGCATCTGTTCCAAACTTATCAACAACAATCATTGCTTCTTCTAATTTTTTTCTAAGAGAAACTATATTATCAAAATGTTTTCCAAATCTTGAGCTAATTGTTTTTAGATGATCGTAGATTTCGGTTGCACCCTTTTGAACTTTTAAAGATTGAAAGCCCATGTGTAATGATTGCAAAT
>ENA-ORDR01001008-ORDR01001008.1-marine-metagenome-genome-assembly--contig:-NODE-1008-length-13699-cov-3.475701_pt1 | contig 13699 bp, 8 predicted proteins | sample MGYA00240993_ERZ508538 | MGnify/ENA primary metagenome ERZ508538 (study PRJEB26207, sample SAMN05421999) | marine metagenome | isolation source: Monterey Bay, California, USA | place: USA:Monterey Bay...
TATTTTCTGATATTCCAAATAATAGAATGCTTAGATGGGACGAAACAAATGGATATGTATCAGAGTTCAGAAACCCTTCTAACTTCTCGAATGGTAATACTAGAGATCTTCAGGCACGGCTCATAACTTGCCAGCATTTATCAAGATCTGTAACACGAACTGAGCATTCTGGTGAGGTTACAACATTAGCAAGTCATTATGACGGCAAACTATTAAATTCGCCCAATGATGTCATTGTCAAAAGAGATGGTTCCATTTGGTTTACTGATCCTGACTACGGCATCATGAGTGATTATGAAGGGCGTAAGTCACCGAGTGAGCAATCCTCCTGTAATGTATTTAGAATTGACCAAAAAACAGGAAATATAGATTTAATTACGGATCAATTGGTTAAACCCAATGGCCTTTGTTTTAATAAGAGTGAAAGCAAACTGTATGTTTCAGATACGGGAGGCTCCCATGTAAAAAATGGCCCAAGGAATATTTACAGTTTTGATCTTAAAGGAGAGAAAGTAACTTTGGAAGATCCAAAATTGTTTGCCGAATGCTCAAATGGTTTATTCGATGGGTTTAGAATTGATAGCGAAGATAGAATTTGGACTTCGGCTGCTGATGGTGTCCATTGTTATAACTCGGTGGGCATTTTGATAGGCAAAATCAAAATTCCCGAAATTGTTTCCAATGTTTGTTTTGGTGGAGATCGGTTGAATCGACTATTTATTACGGGAACTACATCTCTATACTCAGCCTATCTGGCAGTAAATGGAATCCGTTAATAAAAGTCCTGTAAAAGATTTGGATTTCCCAACAGAGTATTTGAGCTCTTTTCTAGTGGCAGGATTTTCCCAGAGCTTTGAGCCGCCAATAATTATAAGGAAGTGGGGTAATAAAACCCGCAAAGAGCATAAAAGGAAGGACCCATAATTTTATAACAGCTCCGCCAGTTAAAAGTACATCAGTTATGTTCATAGCCAATTCCATTGAAACCATCGAAATTAAAGACATGCCGACCGCAGTTTTAAAAGCCTGACGAAGCTCCATTTGCTTACTTAAAATGAAAGTTTCTAGTATAATTGACGTTAAAATGCCATTTATAATTGCCAGTGTCATAATAAGCCACACGGGCCAATCTATTCCCATTAACTGAAAATATAAAATGGTTCCAATATCTCCAATTGAGCAACCCAGCAGGCACCATCCAGTATTTTTTGATGAACGTATCCATGTGTTTTTACAACGCCAATTGATATTTAATTCATTTACTAAGTACGCCATATTGACCTCGTTTCTTTATCATCTAAACTCTCCAGTAGGTGGAGTGTAAAGGACATAATGTGAATATAGGTAAAGCAGCGAAACTATCAAATTTAACTGTAAAAACTGTTCGATATTATACAGATATTGGCCTCATAAAGCCTTTAAAAAGTAACAGCACAGGATATAGGGTTTTTTCAGATGATGATTTGGCCCAACTACAATTTGTTGCAAAGGCTCGAAAATTTAATTTCACCATTCAAGAATGTGAAGAGCTGCTTTCTTTATATTCAGATAAAAATAGATCGAGTAAGGAAGTAAAAGTTCTTACTTTGGAAAAAATTTCAGAAATAGACATTAAACTAAATGAGTTGAAAGATCTAAGGCATCAGCTAAGCTTTTTGTCAAAAAATTGTAAGGGAGATGATCGCCCTGAATGCCCAATTTTAGATGCACTTTCAGATGCTTAAGATTGCATTTTATTTTAAAAGTTAAACTTTTTGTGAGCTCAAAATTTGAATGATTTGCTCCAGACTGAGAACGGACCTAGCGGCTCCTAATTCGAGAGCTGCTTTTGGCATACCATAAACTTCTGAAGTTTCTTTATTCTGCGTTACTGTAAACGCTCCGGAATTTTTTAATGAATTTAGTCCCTCTGCGCCATCCGACCCCATACCAGTTAGTAAAATGGCTAAAAGATTTGAATTTTTGATTTTTGCCGCTGAGTTAAAAAGAGCATCCACACTTGGACAGTGGCCATTTAACTTGTTTTTACTTCCCTTGTTTAAATAGTAATCTGATCCAGTTTTGCTTATCTCCATGTGGTTTGCTCCATCTGCGATATAGATAGAATTTGGAAAAACTTTTTCATGATCAATAAATCTTCTTACTGTTAGTGTAGTAATCCTCTTAAGCCGCTCACAGTAACGCTGCAAAAATTCAGGTTGCATATGTAAAACAAGCAATATGGGCGGCATATTCGGTTTCAGCTGACCAATTATCTGCTTGAGAGCTTCAGGCCCACCGGTTGACGCTCCTAATAAAATTAAATCATATGCATTGAAATTTTCACTATTTGTTGAATCCATAAAGCTTTGACGATAAATGGAGTTAAAGAAACTAGTAAGTTCTGAAAACTGATTTTTAAAAAAATTCTTATTATTAGTTTCCTCTACTTTCTTAAAAATTATTCGATCTTTTTGTTTTTCTATAAGTTGTTTGAGCTCATCCAAATTATTTTCGGAGTAGAAAATTATTATTTTTTTAATCTCAATATTTTTACAGAACTCCTTGAGGTCATAAAAACTCTCAAAGTTTTTAGAAGTATCTATTAGGCAAAAATCTATTTTAAAATTGTCCAACCTTTTACTATTTATTGATGATGCCACTTTAAAATTACCAAGCCATTTTTCAGATAAAAATTCATTTGCGTAACTGCGAGTAACGGCTTCACTGGAAATAAATGCTAGAGAATAATCTGACATGGCTCAATTTAATCTTAAATTCTTTTTCTGTAGATTCCATTACCTAATTGTTCTAAATTATAGTCTTTAGAATTCAACACTTCTGCATCACCTAGAAATATAAAACCATCGTTTTCAAGTGATCTTAATATTTTATTTTCTGCGGCTAATCTAACATTTTTATTTAGGTAAATTAAAATGTTACGACAAAATATTATGTGAAATTTATTTTTGAACGGAAAAGTTCTTGAATTCAAATTGAGTTCTTTAAAATTAGCCTCTTTTCTTAAATTCTCTTTAAAACGCAGTTTTCCATCCTTTTCCTGTTCTGTATATTCTAAAATTCTTTGGCGGATAAGTTTATCAATCTTTTTCGTTTCATAACTCCCTTTTGTGGCTATATTTATTGAATTTCTCGAAACATCGGTAGCCATAATACCACAAGTGATTTTCCAATACTCATCACCAAAATATTCCAGTAGTGAAACAAGGATTGAATAAGCTTCTTCGCCAGTGGAGCATCCAGCACTCCAAATTCTCAAATCAATACCATTTTTATGTTCCTTACGTGCAATACATTCTGGGATAACTTTGCTTTTAAGAACTTCAAATTGGCGACTATTCCTGAAAAATTTTGTGTGAGGAATTAAAAATATTTCAAGTAAATCAAGTATTTTAATATCCTGTAAATCATATTTAAATTTATCTAAAAAAACTTCTAAGTCATTAATTTTATTTTCCTTTTTAAACTTATTCAACTCCGAAAGAGCAATTGGCTTAAGATTTTCTGAAAGATCCAGACCGAAAGATTTATTAATGAATTCAATTAAGGTACGTGTTTCGGTTGTAGTTAACATTCAACTATTTGGACTCTAAAGTCCAAGTCCCATCCCAATTGTCAGGAGGAGATTTTTCTAACATTTTACATCGGGAGATATAAACATCTGAGGGAGTTGACGGATATCCTCTATCAATTTCTAAAGGCTTTGATTTTTGAAAATGTTTCAAGCCTGCGCTGAATTTCCCCTTGGTATATGCTTCAAAGCCTTTTTCAAAATTCTCTATTAGGTCATTTTCTTCCTGTGATGCGCTCTCTACTTCATTGATTATCTCATAAACGGCAACGGGGGTATCCTTGCCGTAAACCTTTATGCGGTCAATAATTCTAATGCTAAATTGGCCATGTGCATCTTTAGCAACGCTATCGCTAACTAAATTATCTATAAAGTATTGAGAACATGCAGTTTCTAATCTTGCAGCAATGTTGACTGCGTCTCCTATCATAGTGAGGTCAACTCGTGCTTTTGCTGCACCGATATCACATAGAATGACATCTCCTGAATTAAGACCCATTCTTACCTTTAAAGGATCTTTTTTCATAATTGGGTCGTTGTAATTTAATTCTTTAATAGCCTTTTGTATTTCTAATATGGATAGCATACCTTTGTTATGATTTTGGTTGTCGCCTTCATCAAACCAAAAGGACATGCAGGCATCTCCCATAAATTTATCAATGTCACCACCATTTTTTGTAATAATTTCAGTTATACTTTCGAACATATTGTTAATCTGTGAGACTATTTCTTCGGGAGCATATCTTTCACAGCGCCCTGTGAATTGGGCAATATCTAAAAAGAATACAATTGCTTGCCTTTTTTCAGCGCGTGAAGGGAGAGATAATTCACTTAGTACAGATTTTTCCAGAGCAGATTGGAAGGAAGCTTTTGAAACATATCGTTGAAATTGATCTCGTTCTCGCTCAGTCCTTATTTCAGCTAAAGTCCGCTCTACTACTGCAGCTAGAGCCTCAGCTGTTGGAGGCGTAGCTACTGTATCTTTTGCCCCAGCATTTAAAGCCATCCTTCTATCGCCTTCGTTATCCTGGTCAACAAGACCGATGAAAGCTAGATCTGAATTTGTATATTCTGACTCACAAATTTTATCGACATCAATGATCGACCCATCTTTAAGTGAAGTAGATGAGATAATTAGATCAGTAGAAAACTTTTTTAGAAGGCTTTTTGCACCATTTATGCCAGAACAGGTTTTTGTAGAAAAACCTTGTTTATCGAGATAGTTCGCTATGTTTTCTGCCTGGTACTCATTCTCATCAATAATTAGGATTTTTTCTTTACTATTATTAGAATAGATTTTAATATGTGGTAAATATATGTTTTTTGTTTCTCTTCCTAAATAGTCTATTATTTTAATTAGTTTTTTATCTGAATTTATTATTGGTTGTACAGAATTTAATGTGGATAAATCTAATTCTTTATATATTATAGAATATCCAGAACTATATTTGTACACAAAATAGAACTTTCCATTTGAATATTCAATATCTGGAAACATTTTATGTCCATTTGCAGTAGAGTCTGACATTTCAATAGAAGCAGAACAATTATTTATTCCATCAGTAGAATAAGAAAAATAACAAGAATTATTTCCACTTCTGTTATCATGCCATACCATCCCATATATGTTATCTTTCCCGGCAATCTCTGCTTTATCTTGCAATCCTGATCCTATTGGGTCTAGTTCTTTAAAATATGATTTCTGTAAGTCAGTTGAATTTACATTAGATACATACAACTGATTTACTCCACTTCCAGCATTTCTTCTTACTACCATAATAGAATCTCCATTAATTACCCCATTACCAGAAGATGTAGGACAAGAATTAATAACCCAATCTAAATCATCCAAATCCTGATAAGAATTAAAACTAATTCCTCCATCAGTGGATTTAGATATATACATGTTTCTCACATTATTATCGTCATTCCTAAAAAGAAGAAATATATTATTCCCTTGTGCTACAATAGTTGATTTACAACAATCACATGGTTCACCTGGTGCAATAGCAGAAGCGTCTGTCTCCAGAGAAAAGGATACTCCTAAATCAAAAGATACTCTTACCATTTGCTCCCAATTAGTATAATTAGATAAACACTTCATATAACTTACTATCGGGTTTCCATTCTCCTTTACTGCAATATTTGGCATGGCAAATTTGTAAGCATTATTATTCGGAGAAACCCTTATAGTATCCGAAAACGTAATTCCTCCATCAAAGGATTTTTTAATCATAATAGCATCATTTGCTATTCCACAAATAAAAGTAATATATAATGTATCTCCTTTTGCTGCAATCTCAGGTCCAATAAAACCGGTAGGTTCTAAATCATGATCTACAATCTCAATAGGAGAACTAAATGTTCCATCTCCATTTCCCCTACTCATCATAAGTGAGTGATCATTTCCTTCCTTATACCAAATAATTACGGGTATATCATTCGCTGTAATAGCCATTCTTGGCCTTCCATATCCTGTAGAGTTATCCGATATTACGGTCTCTGCACTAAAATTAAATTGTGAAAACAAAAATGTTGGAATAGTAAATGCAAGAATAAATAAAAGTTGTTTCATAGTTTTAATTTCTGCTAAAGGTAATGAATTATTTTCTTCTTCTATTAACCCCTTTATCTCCTCTACTTTTAGGTTTTTTATATTTTACTTTTCGTTCTCTTCTCCACTTATCCCTATCGTTTACCTTTAGGTTTTTCTCTTTCTTTTCATGAAAAGCAGGGTTTATTTCTACCTTTTTTACATTTCTGTAGAAGTTTTTACCATTTGCTTTATGTTCTTCTTCTGTAAGTTGTTGTGTTACTTCTACAACTTCAGGTATTTCTAATTCCGGAATAGTAATATTCATTAAATCTTCAATGTATCCTTTGTTTTTCTCCTCTCTCTCCGTAAAAAACAAAATAGATTTTCCTTCTTCTTTCGCTCTACCAGTTCTTCCAATTCTGTGCATGTAGTTTTCTGGGTAAATAGGAGTGTCAAAATTTATAACATGTGTGATTCTATCTAAATCTAATCCCCTAGCAACAATATCAGTAGCAATTAAAATTCTACAAGTTCCATCATCATACTTTTTGATAGATTTAAACCTGTAATTCTGACTTTTATTAGAATGAATAACTGCAATTTCAGAAGGAAAAAATTCTTTTAGATCCTCAAATAATCTATCTGCTATTTTCTTAGACGAAACAAAAACCAAAACCTTTTTCATTTCCTCTTTATCGCTTAGTAAATGAGATACTAAATTTACTTTTGTGTAATAATTTGGAACCGAATATTTTGTCTGAGAAATATTTTTTAAAGGAGTACCACTAAGTGCTATCTGTGTAGTTTCTGCTCTACTAAAATATGAAGAAATTAAAGAATCAACCTCTTCTGTCATGGTTGCAGAGAACATTAAATTTTGTCTTTTTACATGAAGTAACTCAAAAATATTTATTAACTGATGACGGAAACCTAAATCCAACATTACATCTACCTCATCAATTACTAATTTCTTAATTCCTTTAAGTTGCAAAGCTCTACAAAGTGCTAGGTCATATAATCTACCAGGAGTAGCAACAACTATATCTGCTCCATCTTGTAACATTATTTTCTGGGTATTCATATTTGTACCTCCATAAACACCTACAATCCTGCAATTAATATATTGAGTTAATTCTTTTAAAGTTTCTACAACTTGATTAACTAATTCTCTCGTAGGAACTACAATTAATATTCTTGGGTTTTTCTGCTCAGAGTAACTTAATTCTTGCAAAAGTGGTAAACAATAAGCAATAGTTTTGCCGGTACCCGTTTGCGCTATTCCGACTAAATCTTTACCACCCATTATTTTGGAATATGTTTTTTCCTGAATAGGTGTTTGCTTTTCAAATCCTAAATCTGAAATTGCATTTTGTAATTGTTTGTTTATATTTATGTCAGAAAAGTTACTCATGTAGATGAATTGTTAGGTGGCAAAAATAGGAATAAGAATCCTAAATGTTATTCAGTAATTATTTTCTTTTCTACCTGTCCATTATCAAAGAGATAAAATAAAAGAGAATTCTTCTTAAATTGTGTTTTTCTCCCTAATAAGTCAGTAATATTTATTAGATTTCTGTTATTGTTTTGCTCTTCTACAGATAAATTAATAAAAACATTTATTGAAATAGTAACCGAATCTACTAAACAAGAATTATTTGTGTACGTATATAGAGTTACATCATAATCACCACTATTAAAATATGCATTCTGAGGATTTTCATCAGTTGATGTTTGCCCATCTCCAAAATCCCACAATAAAGATTCGTAATTAGATGAAAGATTCGTAAAACTTACAACACTATTAAAAGTTTGCTGATATGTAAAGTCAGCATTAAAAATATTCCAAACAGATAAACTATCCAAAACGGTATTAGAAGCAATGGTTTGTAAAAAAGTAGCTGTTGTAGTATCCATCCCATTTGGGATATATGTAGTTCCGATAGGACTATTCTTAAAGATAGATGCATAAAAAGTACAAGCCGATAAATAACTCCCCTCCAAACTAGGGTGACTGTTATCAGAAGAATATAAATTTAAGGTGGAGTCTTGTTTAATAGACTCTTTCCAAGCCATACCAACGGGAGTACAAGATGAATTATGATTAAATGACATTTGTATATAAGATTGTCTTAATCTTTGTTGCATCCCATTATAAGTACAAATAGGTGGGTAAAACTGACAATTTTGTTGGTCCCCATATTTTCTACCCCAAGTCATAAAAAATATTGGTTCTGTGCATAATGAGTTTGATTCAATCGAATCAATTAATATTTGTGCATATGGATAAACATCATTCATCACCTGATTTGGAGAGAAAGAAGGTTCCTGACTCTGACATTGAATTACTACATTATCCCATTGTTTTTGAGATATTTTACTCAAAGTTTGTGTGTTAGTAGAATGCATTTGTAAAGTAGCTCCTCCTGGCGTATTTTGATCATAATTCAAGGAGTCTCCAAATGACAATGCTATCTGTTTTACCATATTTGGCAAATCGTTTACATAAGTATATGAATTTCCTAGAAATAGAACTTCTTTAGTTTGTTGTGAAAAAACAATCATTGGAGTAATCACAACAATAAAGAATATTTTTCTCATTACTCAACAATTATCTTTTTATCTACTGTTCCATCATCATAAATATAGAATAAAATAATATTCTTAGAAGGATCTACTTCTCTTCCTAATATATCTACAATCTTAACTAATTGTCTATCTTCTTCCATAATTAAATCAGAAATATTTGTTGGTATAGTAGAAGTTATCTGGAATTTATCAAATCCAGCTTCTACCCAGTGACCTCCAAATGCATCCCAATCTGCAGTCTCTACAATCACTTGCATATCAGTAGTAAGTGAGAGATATTGAGATAAATCAAAGTTTCTAAAATTCCACTGACCCATATCAGGAGAACTCGCGGTCATAGTTTCTAAAATAATTGTATTATTACCATTAGTAATACTCACTCTCAATGAATCATTTGGGGTGCTACCTCCACCCCATCCCGCTGCTGCATTAGAAAACCAAGAATAATATGATAAATAAGGTGTTCCTCCTTGAGACAAATCAAAAATAGGAGAAATTAAAATAGTGTTAAAATCGTCAACATCATTGCTTCCTACTTGTGACCCTGCATCCAAACCTGTTACATATGCATATTCAAAACAGTCTGTATTAATGTCGTTCTCAGGATTATAATTAAATCCTTGTTGATCTGCTGTACCTTCAGGGTCTCCTCTTTCCCATCTTCCTGGATCAGAAAATGTAATACCACCACTTACCGTCCATCCGAAATCAAAAGTAAAATCATCATAATAACCTTCCGTTAAAGTAATAACAATATTATTTGTTCCATCAATATATTCGTTATCACATGAAGTAATATATCCCCATTGTCCTGCAATTACTTCATAACTTCCTTCAAACATAGTATTGACACTAAAATTACCATTATTATCGGAAGTTAAGGTGTAGTTAAAATCATTATTATAAATTAATATTTCTGCATTCGGAATACCAATTCCATTAATGTCAATAACCATACCATTAGCAGTGAAAGAAGATAATGGTACAAGTTGAGCATCTACCACAGTTACTACGCCTGCAACAAGATTCGCAGTAATTGTATCAGTTAAATAACCAGCTTTAGAAAATACAATATCATAAGTGTTCGGATCTGCTGTACCAGAAATATAATCTCCTGAAAGATTTGTAGTTGATAAATTGGGAATAATTGTATTTAAGATCTCTACTGAAACACCACTCAGATTTAACATAGTATTTGCATCTATTACATTTCCTTCTAAATAAGAAGCTTGAGAAAATCCTCTCTCAAAAACAAGTAATCTACCATTTCCATTAGCAGCTGAGTTGATATCAGAGGAGATAATTAATCCTGATGGTAAAAAAGGATAAGTCCCCCAACATCCATCAAAACCATTTCCGCTACCAGAATAAGAGTCATAATATGCAACCTGAATTAAATTATTAGGGTATGTTGCGTCATGAACTATCGTTCCATCTCTATACCATGAAGTTACTAAAAAATTACCATCAACATGTGTATTATGAGGAATGGAGTTTGATCCAGGGTTAGATTGTATTCTATCTACCTCCTGAATATTATTCATATCCTCAACATTATAAGATCCTATATAAGAGTCTGACTGTTCATCCGTAGTAAAAACATAATCTCCATCGTCAGAAATCCAAGCATTATGGGTAAATTGATTTGGAGTTGAATGATGACCTAATGTTTGAGGGTTGGTTTTGTCAGAAACATCTACAACATAAAATTCTCCCTCATAAATACATCCAGCCCACATAGTATCTCCTCTAGCCATACCATCATGAATATAATAATCATCCCACTCACCAATATATGATGGATTCATAGGATCTGTTGCAACATCTAAAAATATAGCTCCACCATTACCAACATCCGCTCCAAATATATAAGCTACTCCATTCTCATCAATATAAATATTATGTGCAGAACTAAAACTTCCAGTATAATAAGTATGTGTTTGTCCAGTTAAATCAGTTAAATCTACAATAAGTAATCCTCCTCCTCCTTCGGTAGTAATATAAGCATGATTACCAAAAGTTTTAATGTCTCTCCAAGTAGAATTAACTCCAGAAATAAAGAAAGATTCTGTTGGATTCTGAGGAGAAGATAAATCTACTACAGAAAATCCTGAATTAAGCCCAACTAAAGCATACTCAATCCCAGTTGCAGGATTTTTCCAACCCCAAATATCTGAACCTTCACTATCATATGAGAGTCCATTCCAATCAAAATCACCAACTAAAGACAGGTTATAATTAGATTGTGAGTTTACTAAAAGTGGTAAACAAATCAGTGTAATCAATATTCTTTTTATCATTTTTTTAATTTTTGGCTAATTTAAGATATTTTAATAGTTTAATAGAATAAAGTGTTTGATTTATAAATCAATCTTATTTGTTCAGTTATAAATCCAATGTAATCTGATGAGGTCCTTCATCAGATATATTTGGTTTATTTTCATTTTCATCTTCTGGGGAATTATCTACAATTTCATCTACTTCAATTTTCTCTATTACAGAAGTGACTTCTGCTTTTACATCAATCGCTACAATATCCTGTTGTTCTTTTATTTCTTCAGTTACTTCTGCTACTAACTCCTGATCAAAAGGTAAAGAATCAGATAATTTTATTTCTTTTATCTTTTTATTAGAAAGTTTGTTTCCAAGTGCCTTCCAACCTTTTAAAGATATAAAATCTTCAAAAATTATCTCTTCTTCCTTTCTGTCTTTTCCTTTTGTTTTTACATAAATTACATTTGCAACTGGCCTCCAATCAGTAGAAACAACTTCTAAAACAGAAGACCTATGATCTCCAATAAATGAATACTTCCCTTCAGGAATTTCATCAGCAAGGAATCTTTTTACATAATGAGATTCTTTATTTCCATTATAATAAATAGCAGAAATTGGTTTTTTCATATTCCATTTTTCTAAGACAATCATATCCTCATCAAAATGAGTAGAAAGTTCAGTTCCTATCAATTGAATTTCTCCTTTCTGATTAATTGTAAGTAGCTTGTCCTCTGCCTGAAATTCTCCTAATAACTCTCCTCTTTCATCTACATTTAATCTTTTAACAGTAGTGTCAAACCAAATTTTACGAGCCGCCAAAGTAGAAACTCCTTCAGATCTTAACTCTATCTTTTTTATAGGATGTTTTGAAAGTATATTTCCTCCTGAACTTCTTCCTTTAATTGCAATTTTAGCAAAATCAACATCAAACTTTAATTTCTTTAATTTCTGGAATGCTCTTAAATTAATACCAACGACTTCTGCCTCTCCATTCGGATTTGCCGTAAAATACAAAACTTTACTGCCCTTATCTGTTTTAGTTAAATTATAGTCTTTATTTCTTGTAACTCCAGTAACAGAGAATCTTTTAATATAATTTACAGATTTACCACCATCTTTATAAATCATGTTATATACTGTACGCTTATCCTTCTTTTTGAAGACTGCACAATAAATAATATCTTTTCCCATAAACACTTTAGAGTCAACTTTTGACACCATAACTGTTCCATCTTTTTTAAATGCAATAACATCATCAATATCCGAACAATCACAAACAAACTCATCCTTACGCATTGATGTTCCGATAAATCCTTCTTCTTTATTTACATAAAGTTTTTTATTTGCTACAACAACTTTAGAAGCAACAATATTTTCAAAGGTTTTTATTTCTGTTTTTCTTTCTTTTCCTTTTCCGTATTTAGTTTTTAGGTTTTTAAAATAGTTAATAGCATAATCTACCAAATTAGATAAATGATGTTTAATTTCCTTTATTCTATCTTCTAATTTAAGTAATTCCTCCTGAGCTTTATTAAGGTCAAACTTTGTAATTCTCTTAATTTTTATTTCTGTAAGTCTTAAAACATCTTCATCCGTTACATCTCTTAATAAATGTTTGGTAAATGGTTCTAATCCTTTATGAATAGTAGATACTACTAAATCCCAATCTTCTAATTCTTCTATTTGATGATAAATTCTATTTTCAATAAAAACTCTTTCTAAAGATGCAAAGTGCCATTTTTCTTGTAATTCCTCAAGATTGATTTCTAATTCTTTTTTTAATAAATCTAACGTATTATGTGTTGATTGTTGTAAAATTTCTGATACACCTATAAATTGAGGTTTATCATCATTAATAACACAAGAAAGAGGAGAAATAGAAAGTTCACAATCTGTAAAACTATATAAGGCATCAATTGTTTTATCAGGAGAAATACCGGTTGGCAAGCTAATAGCAATCTCTACATTTTCGGAAGTATTATCTTCTACTTTCTTTATTTTTATTTTCCCCTTATCATTTGCTTTTAATATAGAGTTAATTAATGAAGTTGTAGTTGTAGAAAAAGGTATTTCAGTTATATGTAAAGTATTTTTATCAATCTGGCTTATTTTAGCTCTAACTCTAATTCTACCTCCTCTTTTTCCATCATTATAATCAGAAAAATCTGCCATTCCTCCAGAATAAAAATCAGGAAAAATTCTTGGTTTTACACCTTTAAGAATTTTAATAGAAGCATCAATTAATTCATTAAAATTATGAGGCATTATTTTTGTAGAAAGTCCTACAGCAATACCCTCCACCCCATGAGATAACAATAATGGAAATTTTACTGGTAAAGTTACAGGTTCTTTCCCTCTTCCATCATAAGAAGAAATCCATTCTGTAATTTTATTGTTAAATACAACATCTAATGCAAATTTTGTAAGTCGAACCTCTATATATCTTGGAGCTGCAGCTCTGTCACCAGTAGCTGTATTTCCCCAGTTTCCTTGCATATCTAACAAAAGATTCTTGTTTCCTATTTGTACCATTGCGTCTCCGATAGAAGCATCTCCATGCGGATGGTACTTCATTGTATGTCCAATTACATTTGCTACTTTATGATATCTGCCATCATCTAATTGTTTTAACGAATGTAATATTCTTCTTTGTACTGGTTTTAATCCATCTTGCAAATATGCAACAGATCTTTCCAGAATAACATAAGAAGCATAGTCTAAAAACCAATTCT
>ENA-ORDR01001011-ORDR01001011.1-marine-metagenome-genome-assembly--contig:-NODE-1011-length-13661-cov-6.597468_pt1 | contig 13661 bp, 10 predicted proteins | sample MGYA00240993_ERZ508538 | MGnify/ENA primary metagenome ERZ508538 (study PRJEB26207, sample SAMN05421999) | marine metagenome | isolation source: Monterey Bay, California, USA | place: USA:Monterey Bay...
GCTGCACCTTTATAGAGAATATTTGATAAGTTTTCGTTAGCAATTTTTCTTTGAGCAACGGTAACTGGATCCATATTATGCTTTGGACGTTCTAGCAACATCCCATCGTCATCTTGCCTCTTTTGACCACGCACATGCGTCCATATGTTTTGACCCACAACTTGTTTGATCTTTGGAGACATATAGGATTGTAATGAAAAGCCAATTCTTCTTTGATTACTGTTATTTGGCTGAGAGCCATGAATAATAGTGCCGTGATGAATTGACATTTCACCGGGCTCTAAAATTAAGTCGACCGCTTTAGTTTCATCTACATTTTGAACCACCTGGCCTCGAGTTAAAATATTATCCTCAGCGTATGTATCTTCATGCTTTTGGAGTCTGAGTTTGTGACTTCCTGAAATCATAGTCACACATCCAGTCTCTTTATTGCTCGGGCTTAATGCAATCCATGGCGTTGGAAAATCCATGCTATCTAGGCCCATATAGGTTGCATCCTGATGCCAACTCACATAGTGCTTAGAAGAAGGCTCCTTTATAAACATGACAGAAGCCCAAAGTGAAATATCAGGACCAATCAGATCTTCAATAGCATCCACAATAATTTTATTATGTGCAAGTGCATCTAGACAAGTGAATGAAAGGTGTAAGTTGTTTCTACTTTCTGAATTCATTTCTTCTGGAAATTCAGCCTCAACACGCTCTAATTCTTTTTTTATTGATAGCGCTTCATCTGTTGACATTACCCTTACTGGAGATATAAAACCTTCATCATGGTATTGCTCAATTTGTTCACTTGTTAAAACTTTAGGCACTAGGATTTCTCCTCTTCTTCATCATTGTCTTTTGATACATTAAAGATGACCCTCTCCGTATGTCGATTTCTAATGACAACGGTTCCAGCTAGTTTGTCATGCCAGCTTTGGTTTCGACGATCGAATACAATCCATAGATATCCAAGACCAAAAATAACCATAGATAGAATTGTTGCAAAGTATCGACCAACTGCCTGTCCAGTGGATATTGAAAGGCCAGTTTTTTCATCAACAAGCCTTAATTGTGTTGCCATCTTTCCTGGTGTTGCTTGGAATTTAATCCAAAACCAAATAGTAACAATAAATGGGAGGAGGTATTGAAAAAATAGATCAAAAAAATCAAATGAGCTATAGCTATTTTGATAATTTACATTTTGCAAATAAAGATCACTAAATAAGTACATGGACAAAAGAGATAGAACTCCATAGATAACTACAAAGATAATTAAATCTATCAGATTAGCGCCTACTCTTATCCAAAAACCTGCGTATTCATCACCTTTCATATAAAATACTAACAATCAAAATATTGATATCTATTATAAATATCTTTAATTTATTTTCCACTTTATATCTTTATGAATTCAAAATTTACACTAATATTTATTGTACTTAGTTTTGGAATAGTTACTCTCAGTTCTGCCGATTATGCAACCGGTTTGAATGCCTATAAGAAAGGTGACTATAAAACTGCCTTAATGGAGTGGCAACCACTCGCAGAGAAGGGCTTATCTGAGGCGCAGTATAACTTAGCAGGCATGTTTGCTAAGGGGTATGGGGTTGTTGTGGATGATGAAAGGGCTGTTTATTGGTATAAAAAATCAGCTGAACAGGGATACCCTAAAGCACAACATAATTTAGCCTTAATGTATTTAATGGGAACTGGGGCCACGCAGTCCTATGAAAAGGCAAAACATTGGCTGCAACTCTCTTATGAAAATGGGATCGAAGAATCAGAGGCGGTATGGAATAAATATGAGCTCTGGAACTACTGATTATTTTCAACTCTAAAGCCTGTAATGTAGTCAAAATAATAAAATTTTGCATTCAATATTAATTTTAATCTTTTGAAAATTATTAAGGTATACTGATATTTAATTGAATTTGTAATTAAGAAAGGAAGATATGAAACCTATAAAAATGATTAAAACAAAAGTTGTCGAAATGAAAAAGAAAGCTTTTACTTTAATTGAGCTTTTGATTGTTGTAGCAATTATTGGAATTCTAGCCGGAGTTGGTGTTCCAATGTATAACGGCTATATGGCTACTGCCAAAGTGCAAAGTGCCACAACAAACCACAAAAACGTAAAATCTTTTGTAGCAGCAACGCTTACTAAATGCTCTACAGGTTCTCAATATGTTACGCTGGGAAGTAGTAACCGATATTGCAATCAAAATACGAGCAATTGGGCTAGTTATTTCAGATCATACTTTAACTCTATTAACAAGAACCCATATGGTGGATCGTACGTTACTACAACTTCTGGAAGTCCTATATTAGGTGGAACTATGATTAGTTATTCTGGTAATCGCATTGTTTTAAGAACTAATATTGGCAATGAATCTGGTGGAAATGCCTACTCTCCAGCTTCTGGCTATGATTATATTACAAAAGAGTAAGATTATCATTTTTAGAGAAAATATTAAAACCCGCTTTATCGCGGGTTTTACACTTATTGAGCTCTTAATAGTTGTTGCCATCATTGGGATCTTAGCAGGCGTTGGTATTCCTGCTTATAACGGCTATATCACAGACTCGAAAGAGGAGACAGCAAAGAATAATCTTAGGTCTATTGCAATGATGCAGTCCAGCTATTTCTCGGACAATAATAGCTATTATTTAGCCAGTAACACTAACTCAATTAATACGAATCTGTTTGGTAAAAGCACTTTAGATACTTCAGGTGACTACGACTACAGGACAGTTTCTCATGCCTCTGGCTTTCAAGCAGTTGCAACACCTAAGTCTGGAAAGGGTGTAACTAAGTATTGTCTTACTCAGAGTAATGATCTAAGAAGTGCTGGTCAGTGCCCTTAGTTCAATGATAAAAAGAATTATTTAGATTCTTCCAACTAGAAAGTATCACCCATAGCAAACATTGGCGTGTACATTGCAACCAGTATACCGCCAACAGTAACGCCCATAAAAACCATCATTATTGGCTCAAGCATCGCCGTTAGCTTCTCAATCACAACATCCATTTCACTCTCGTAATAGCTTGCAATAGATCCATACATCTCTTCCATATTACCGGTCCTCTCTCCAACAGAGACCAGTGCAACAAATGAGGGAGGAAATATAGCGGGCGTTTTTTCGAATAATTTAGATAATGGTTCACCAGAAAATACACCTCTTCTGACTTCAACCATTGCCTCTTTTATAATAACGTTATTGCTTGCACTAGCAGCAATATCTAATGCCTCCATTTCGGGAACACCTGCTGCCCTGAGGTTTCCTTGAATCATCGCAATCTTTGACAGTGATGACATACTAACTAAACCACCAAAGAGAGGGAGCTTGAGTACAAGTTTGTGCCATGCAGTTTTGATCTTATAGTTTTTTCGGATGGCGAAAGACAATCCCATAAACGAAGCAACTAATAAAAATGCAACGACACCGCCCTTAAGAGGATCTCTAAGAAAATTGCTCGCATTAACCACAAACTGCGTTGCCGCTGGGAGTCCACCTGCCTTTCCAGCAAACATCTCTTCAAAAACTGGAACCACAAAAACGAGCATCAATGTTACAACAGCACCCGCAACAATCAAGAGTATTGTTGGATAGGTCATGGCTCCTTTAATGCTTTTTTTAATCTTTTCTTGCTTCTCCATATTAATCACTAATTTGGATAAGAATAATTGTACCTTTCCACTGGATTCTCCAGCCCTAAGAAGATTAATATAAATATTATCAAAGGCCCCTGGATACTTTTCAAATGAGTCTGATAGTGTGTTACCAGTCTCAACAGACTGGTGAATATCAGCAACAATTAATTTAAAGCCTTTGTGCTCAGTTTGATTCTCAATCATTTTTATGGTCTCAAGAATGGGTAAGCCAGCCCTAACCATTGTCTCAAATTTTTTAGTAAAGGTGATGACCTCTTCGATTGGGACTTTTTTGGGGATCTTTGTTTTTTTCTTAGATTCTTTTACTTCCTTTTTAGCCTTAATAACTTCTTCCTTTCCAGACACTTTTTCCAAGGAAGTAATAATAATTTTATCTTCTTTGAGTTTAAAAGCAGCCTCATCCTTATTAATAGCAATAACCTTACCTTCGGTATACTTATTTGCCAGAATGCCTTTATATGCGTATGTGACGGCCATTAAAACCCTATGTTTAATCTAAAATTAAAATTCGCTTATATTCTTCAATAGAGATTGATCCATCTTTCAGAAAAGTTCTACCAATCTCTTGCATGTTCAGGAAGTTATCTTTTTCTAGTGCTATTTTTTTAAGCTCAGGAGTCGTTTTTTCTTGCAGAATACCTTCAATTAAATTATCTGAAATCCTTAGGACTTCATAGACACCTTTTCGACCTTTGTAGCCAGTTCCGTTACAAATATCACACCCAGTACCTTTGAATACTGAAACCCTTGTAGCCTCTTCAGCTGAAAAGCCAACAGATCTGAGTTGACTCTCGTTAACGCTCTCATCCTCAACCAGACAGTCATTACAATTTTTTCTGGCTAGACGCTGAGCAATAATCAAAGTTAAGGCGGATGTAATTAAATAGGGCTGGACACCCATATTTAGAATACGAGTAATCGTGCTCACAGCATCATTCGTGTGGAGGGTAGAAAGAACTAAATGGCCTGTTAATGCTGCTTTGATAGCAATTTCAACTGTCTCTTGATCACGAATCTCACCAACCATCACCACTTCAGGGTCCTGTCTTAAAAATGACCTTAGCGCCGAAGCAAAAGTCATTCCATGGTCTGGCTTAACATGAACCTGTCCAACGCCATCAAGGGTAAATTCAACCGGATCTTCAGCAGTTAAGATATTAATATCTTCTTTGTTAATTTTATTTAGAGCGGCATAAAGCGTTGTTGACTTACCCGATCCAGTTGGACCGGTTACCAGAACCATGCCTTGAGGCGAGGTAATTGAGTCAATAAAGGCTTTTTCATCATCCTCATGAAAGCCAAGCTTTTCAATTGATAAATCTATACCATCCGTATCAAGAATACGCATTACAACCCTTTCTCCAAAGCTTGTTGGCATGCAGGAGACTCGAAAGTCGACTTCTTTGTCATCCACCTTCAGAGTGATTGCGCCATCTTGAGCTTTTCTTCTCTCAGCAATATCAAGCCTTGACATAATCTTGATACGCGTAATAATCTTTGAATAGTTTTCAAATAGCACTTTGTTAGTGCCAGGCTCCTCCATCAAAACACCATCCAGTCTAAACCTCATCCTAGCAGAGTGCTTAAAGACTTCAAAGTGGATATCACTCACACCCTCTCTAATTGCTTTTTTAAGATTTGTATCAATAAACTGAACGACAACTGCAGAATACTGCTCACCATCTTCGTCATCTTTAGTAACCTCAGCTTTAGCCTTTTCTTGATTTAATTTATCTTGCCTCGCTTTTTTAGCAATTGCAGGATCAATTTTTGTTTCAGTCTTTATTTTTGCATCTAAAGCGTTCGCTCTTCCATTAGCTTTAGCAGAAGAGTTAGATTTTGTATTAATTTTAGGGGTTCTTGGCGCTGAAGCTGAAGACGGGTCAATAGAATTAAAACTATCTAAAATAGCACTAATTTGACTGATTGTAACTAGGTATGGATTTACTTTCTTATCAGTTAACAAAGCAATACTTTGCATTTGATTTAGAGCTGAAGGCTCTGAAATCGCAACATCAAGAGTATGGCCGTGAACACTGATTGGGATTATTCTGTTTTCAGCAATGTATTTTTTTGACAGAATATCAGATGAAGTGAAGTCAATATTGTCTGCACTGAGTTCAGGTAAAAATTCTATATCATAGCTGCCTGAAATCGCTGAAGCTATTGATTTCTCATCTGTAAACCTATAGTCAATGAGAGTCTCGATAAGGCACTTATCTCCCTCATCACTTGAAACCATAGCACTCTTTAAATCACCTTCACTGATCAGGCCGTTACTATGTAACAAACTTGCAATTTGTTCAGCTGACTCTGGTGGAACTCCTAAACTTGCCATAAACTTTTTTAATTAAATGATACGAGGCGCCAAGAAAACTAAGAGCTCTTTTCGAACATTCGTCTTCTCTTCACCTTTAAATAGATCTCCAACCAATGGAAGGTCAGCAAGGAATGGGGTTTGAGTTTTAGAGGATTTAGTAGACTCAGTAAAGACACCACCAATGACCACAATAGTCTCATCTTTGATTAATAGCTTGGTTGAAATCGTCCTCTTTGCAATCGGTGGGTTAGCTACAGTGGTATCTACGGTTGACTTTTCAACATCTACGCTAAGAATGATATTTCCATCACCCACTATAACAGGGGTTACCTTTAATGTAATTCCTGCATCTTTTAGCTCAATTGAAGTGACTCCGTCTTCCACTTTAGTATAAGGAACTTGATCAACTTGCTTAATTTCAGCTGCCTGACCATCCAGAGTAAACACTCTTGGATTTGATAATACTTTAGTAATTCCTTCATCTTCAGAGGCAGCTAGGGCTGCAGATAAGTTCTTGGTAGTAGTGCCAAGGATAAATGAAATAGCACTGGTACCGGCAGCTGGTGCACCTAAGGTCGAACCTGTTATGCCTAGAGCATTATCACCCCTAAAGTTATCACGAAATCCCAAGATATTAGTATCCGGGGAATTTATTGCAAAATCTGCTCCAAGAGAGCGACCAAGACTTTCAGAAGCTTCAACAATGAAAGCCTCAATTAATATTTGTTTGGTCCTAACGTCTAATTCAGAAATAATACGCTGAATAAAATTAAGATCAGATTCAGTTGCTTTTACAATTAAATAATTCAGCCTTTCATCTATTGTAATTTCTATAGCAGAAGAAACTTCTTCCCCTTCACCTGATTCTGGCCCATTAATAATGCTTTGAATTTCTGTACTAACATTTTTAGCTTCAGTGTAATACAACTTAAAAATTTCAGTATAAAGAGGCTGCACAGCGTCCTGAGCATTGCGTGTCTTTTCCATAGCTTGCATAATCTCAAGATCATATTTTTCCTGAGCTGCAAGCACTTCTTGGCTATGTATGCGAATAATATTGGCTTCTTCATCGACGTACTTTGCTAACTGCTTAACCTTAAGAATTGAGTCAAGCGCTTTATCCCATGGAACATCAGTCAGCTTAGCGGATACAAGACCAGAAACCTCATCTCCAATCATAATATTTCTTCCTGAGACCTCAGCAAACATGACCGACATATATTCGATCGGCATATTTTCAAAATTTACTGAAATTGGAAAGATTTCTTCTTTATTAGAGCCAGAGCTCACATCTATGTTATTTTTAACTTCCTCTTTGTTGATTTGTTTTCTGATAGTACTTTTTGCGATCGCAGCTTCAGAGGACTCTACATCAATTATGGGGCCACTTAAAGCTGTTGCAATAACGCGGTCTTGATTATCTGCAATAAAGCTTTCAGGCTCAATAATTAAAGAGCTTTTACTAACTTCCAATAACTCTGTATTACTCTCTTGCAACTCGACTGGAAATGGAGATCGATACTCATTTGGCTCACACGAGGATATAAAAACAACAAGAAGTGCTAAGAGAAAATTATTCTTCATTTTCATTTGCTACACTCCTATTTCTAACAGGTAATGATATAACGTCATCTGCCTGAGTAACTTCAATGCCAAAAGAATTGATATTTGTTACAGATCCATCAGCATTCCCCAGCATATCTCCAACTCCAATAAAATATTCTTCACCATCATAAGTTCTTATATAAGCAATTTTTTGAGCAGGTGAAATCATAACACCAATTATTGTATTCGAATCAACAGGTCTTCGAACCAAAGGATGAAGAGTTTTATCGACTGCCTCTATTGAAGAAGGAACAAAATCAGATGCTGCGGAGCCAGTATTAGTTGAAATAAGAGACCCAAACGCATTATCTGCAGCAATTGAACTACTAGAAAATAAAATAGGAATAATTATAAATATAAAGATCCTTGAAAATTTAACTGTCATATTCTTCCTCTCCTAACTCCTGATCTGGATCTGAACATTCTTCAGACTCGTTTTTTGGCAATCGATAGGTAGCAATTGAACTTCTTACCTTGACATCTCCACCAGAGCCACTCTCTGGGACTGTGATTGTCTCGTTATTAATGTTAATAATCTTTTTAAGTTCAGCTAAACCACTTCTAAACCTTGTAAACTGGTTATAGTTTCCACTTAACTCAAGGTTCACTACAAATTCATAATACCCAACTTTTTGAAGTTCTACTGACATTTCATCATCTGTAAACTGCTCATCTTCTTCAAATTCATTTTCATCAGTCATCCCATTTGAACAAGACTCACCAGAAAAAACTGGCCTTTCAATGCCTTTTTGAATTTTTGTTATCATTAACTTATTTTGCATAGCCAGTAAACTGATTTGACCGTACAAATCTTCTAGCTCTTTATCTGTATGAAAGAGAGTTGTTCTTCTTTCGTATTCTTTTTGAGCAACCGCTAATACTTTTTCGGCTTCCTCAATGTTCGTTGTAAGGTCTTCTATCTCATATTTAAGCATCTCAATTTGAGAAATTTTCTCGTTTTTAACTTTTAAATCTGCTTGTGTTGGTAGATATATAAAATAGACATAAGCAGCAATAATAACTATAACCCCAACAACCCCTATTGCAGTCTTCGCGTGAGGGTTTGGAGGGTTTTTGGCGCCACCTTCTGCCTTTTCTTTTTTTGAAAAAAGGCCTTTAATGAGTTGGCCTACATCAACATTCATATCAACTGCCATCGTTTGACTCCCTGGAATCTATGGATTGTTGCGGAGCTAGAATAACTTTGACAACAAAAGTTTTTACTGTTTGATTTGAAATTGTTTTTACAGACATTGTTCCCAATGAGGCTTTATCTATAACATCAATTACCGTCAAATTTTCAATAAAGGTAAGAATATTGCCATCATTTGTTGACATGCCTTCAATTTGAATTTCACTATCTCCTTTGTAGTCTACCTTGACTAGCTTTAAGGATTGCCCTGGAATTGCAGAATTAATGCCCAGAAGGACTGAGTACATAAAGCCCTGGTTCGAGGTCAAGTCATTTGTTGCTTCCAGCGAGGTTTCCAAGGAATCTTTTTTTGCAATAAGATCAGAAAGTATCGTTTGCTTTTCGTCTCTAACTGGTTCGAGCATGTTGTACTCAACCATGAGCTCATCGACCCTATCGACCTCTTTACCGCTAGAGAGAAAATTCCAGGCACCCAAACCAATCGCTAGAATTGAAAATATCACAACGCCCCATCGTGACACAAACTTCATCTTCTCTTGACTCTTAACACTCTCCCTGTTTGGAAGTAAGTTAATATTATTAGTTCCAGTGACATACTCGTAGTAACCAAACACATCTAATTTTCTCGTAGCTAATCCTAATGACGATGAGAAAATTGAACTATTGAGCTCAGCAGTAGATTTCTCCTTCAAATTTTCAGGCACTTCAACATTCATCAGTGAATCGAAAACTTCGACTTCGATATTAGGTAGGGCTTCATTAAAATTACCAATGGTTCTTTCAAGATTCGGCAAAGATGATGAAATCAACAAGTTATTAATCGCCTGCGTTTTATATTTGGCAGTATAGGATGAAATCATCTGTGAAACCTGCATAGAAAAACGATTGCTAATTCCCTTAATTTGCTCATCAGTCGAGTCCTGATCCATGAGCGTATTACGATCTTTTTCTGACAAGTAAATATCAGATATAAATGGTGAGTCCTTGTAAAGGATCAAAATATAATTTTCAAAAGCGCCAAACTCAACAATAGCTACAGGGGCATCGGATTTAGTTAAGTCTTCACGAAGGGCTAGTGCATTTCGAGTTGCAAAGCATCGAACATCAACCACAACTGGATTCAAGCCTGCCTGCCTAACAATATCGAGATAGTTATCAATGTCATCTAATTTTGATGCAACAAACAAGATATGCATTAAGTTTTCAGCGGTATCCCTTTTTAAGACCTGCCAAAAAATAGAGTAGTCTTCAAGATTATCAGCCAACTGAACCGTGTTTTCCCATAGCGAATCAGAAGCTACAGCAACTTTAAGCTCCTCATCTGTCATCAGAGGGAGCTGCACTACTTTAATGATTGCACTACTAACTGGTATAGAGACTGCGGCACTTTTCGTTTTAATTTTTGAGGCAGTAATCAGCTGAGCAAGTTTGTTAACATAGTTCTCAGGACTTTCGATCAGAGAGTAGTTCGAACTTCCATCGATATATTTATAACCGAGTTTGGTTAGTGTCCACTTTTTTTTGCTTGATGATAGCTGAGAGACCCTAATACAGTTGGGCGTAATATCAACGCCAACAACATCTTCTTGTTCAACGGTAAGTTTACTGAGGTAACCAACGACCCCTTTAAGAACTTTCTTTAGCATAGTGATATTATATAGAAATTACTTTTAAAGTATATATATCAGGATGATCTATAAAGGCTGAATTTATAGAGCGTCTTGAATGTTAAAAAATTAATAAATTTCACGCCATGACTCTTGTGAAATTTTTCCATCTCCTATTACCCCGCTACCTGATGGCGACAGAAGAATAATATTATCCTCTTTCTTACCTATTACATTGCCTTTACTATCCTTAATCTCTCCAGATCCGCCACCACTAATACCAATATAAACGATATTTTTGTGAATAACTGCGCCCGTTGCAATTCCCTCGCCCAACTCTGTTTTGCGGGATTCACTTCCACATGTCATGTTATGTTCAGACAAATAAGCCTTACCTGGAGAGCAAATTTGTCCCTGATTAGGGAGATAACGAGAGGCGTATACAACTTCGTTAAAAACGGCAAGTTTACCGGTAATTCTCTCATTAGAGCCCATACCAATATACCAACCTAGATCTGTACTAACAGGACATGAAGACCCTGCAGTAGACATATTTTTCATCGAGGAGGCTTTTGGCGTAGCGCCTGAAATGTTTGTATAGGTTGGAAAATTTTTATCTTTTATGCCAAAGATCCTGTTATCGATATCATTAGACATTCTTTGCAGTCGCTGCTGATTTCCAGTTCCATAGAAAGTCCATAAGTTGTCATCACTTCCTATAGAAGGTGTAATTTGGAAAAATGACAATCGATCATTATCAGTGGTTGCCTCTGCATCAAAGTGAGTAGTAAAGTCATACATTGTGCCTTGATCAGTCAGATTTAGTTGCCATAACTTACTCTCAAGATCTGCGCCATAAACCAGCGCTCCCTTGTATTTTGCTTTGCTGGTTGTATCTGGAGTAATTGATACCAGAGATGAGGGCATAGAGTTAGCAGGATCCCCTGCAAGATCATTAAGATCAAATCTCTTTACTACTTTACCAGCATCCTCTAAATCAACAACATAAACACTAGAACCGAAGTTCGTATTGATACCCGAATTATAGCCGCCGCCAAAAACAGCGACCCACTTACGATTATTTCCAGTTCCAACTGGTAATGCCACGATCACTGGAGTGGATAAGGTCTCGCCTATTTTTGAGTAATCAAATTCAGCAGGAATATTACTGGCGTAACCCAAGTCGGTCCTGGTTCCATTTGCATCCCAATGCGAAACCAGATTCAAGCTTGGCTTATTTTCAAAAGCGAATAGAAATGATGGGCTTGCTGAATTGGTCACATCTAGAGCAAAATATCCAAAACCTCCCCTACCCATTCCAGAAATTAAAACAGTTCGCCACTTATTATTATAAAAAATATCTTTAACAATCGGAGAGCCATCAACACCATAAATGGCATTAGAGCTATTTGCCTTTACTGAAATCATTGATTTTAAAGATGGAAGCATCATTGGTGGAATAAAGGCCCACAATTCTTTACCAGAACTAGAATCAAAGGCGTGGAGCATTCCGTCATTAGCGCCAACATAAACCACTTCGTCACGGACTGCGCAATTTACCCCACAGCTTGCTCCAGTTTTAAAGGCCTTGTAGCCATTTATATGACGATAGTATGCCTCAGTATGGTCTTTTGATGCACTAGAGGTGGTCTTACCCTTAGGAGGGCCAACTACGACCAACCTGGAGTTAAATATATCTCCAAGCTTCCAACGCTTGTCAGTGGTGCTATTGTCTTTGTTCTCATCATAAGAGTCGACACCACGAACAAAATTTATTAATTTTGTAGCTTGGGCATCTGTTGGATTTGTTCCACTGTTCTCCCAGAGTGCTCGCTTTAAGTTAACCACATTGGAGGCTGTAAAGTTATTGAGTGATGTGGAAACTCCAAAAGGGTTAGCAACAGTCCAAATATTTCTTGAAGACTCACTCCTTGCATCGAGTACTGCACCAGCATCCCACTGAATTGCGCCAACGCCAGCTTTAAATGAACCTGCATTATTTGATGTAAGCTTATATTTTGAAAGCTGACCCTCCCATTGGTGATTACTTTTAAAAGTAAAGGTTGACTGGAAGATATGATCACCACTACTGATATTAGGCATTACTACAGGCGCAGAAAAAGTAAGACGAGAGGAAATAGCCTGGCGAATAAAGGCAGACATCGTCTCATATAGCTGCTGCCAGTTATTTGAAAATAAAGGGGAGTCAGGATGAGTGCCGCCGGCTTTAGCTAACTTAATATAATTAGTTTGATTTCCACCTGAGTGAAAACCAACGACAAGAGTCTGAATCCCTTTGGTCGCTAAAAGGCTTTTAGCAATATTCTCTGCTCGGCTTCCATACCATTGGCCATCACTGATAACAATTAAAAAGTTTTTTTGACACCCCGCGTTTGAATCTATTGGCGAGTTGCTCCCATTAAAGTATGACTGCGCTTCTTCCATAGCGCGGTCCAAATTCGTTCCCCCACTTGGGTTATACCATGACGAGCCCTTGTAATCTGGATTGGTGATCAGTGATCCATTTTTCATTATTTTTGGAGAAACACTCTTATTAATTTCTGCAGCACCATTGGAACTTATTTTTATTCTTTGAGTGGCATAACTGGCCCAATCCTGCAGACCAAAGTTTGCCCCTCTGGTAAGGTCAGAGCTAGAGGTCAGCTTTTCAATAACCTTTAAAACCTCTGACATTCGCGTTTCACTAGATGGGCCGGCAGTACTTAAATAGTTTCCATCAGAATCATATTTTTTAATTTCATGTCTATAAAAATCAGCAATATAAATATTATTGGAACTATCTGAGCCAAACCCATATATTGTAGATGAACCAAACTGCTTAGAATAAACGCCACTAAGTGAATATTTCTGAACGCTATTACGAGAATTAGATACATAAATACCCTGTGAAGTTACCTCAATCTCCATAGGGGAATAATTACCTGTCACACTAAATGAACCAGAAGGTGCAAAAGTACTGGCATTCCACTTTTTGACTGATTGAGCTCCAGAACCTCGTTCAGTGGCATAGATTGTTCCATTATATTCAGACAATCCTTGGCAATCTTGTCCACAGGAAAAACCTCCCTGACTTACCCCAGCACTATTCCATTTGTATATATCTCTGGCATTAGTAGCAAAGACATTGCCGGATGAATCGACTGCAACATTCCTAATACCCGAAAGATTAGGAAAACTCTTCATCCAACTTCCATTGGCATTAAACTTCTGAATTCTATAACGATCAGCTATATATAAATTATCATCAAAATCTGCTTCAATATCCCAAATATTAGTAACATAGTCGAGGGGGA
>ENA-ORDR01001012-ORDR01001012.1-marine-metagenome-genome-assembly--contig:-NODE-1012-length-13647-cov-13.108106_pt1 | contig 13647 bp, 6 predicted proteins | sample MGYA00240993_ERZ508538 | MGnify/ENA primary metagenome ERZ508538 (study PRJEB26207, sample SAMN05421999) | marine metagenome | isolation source: Monterey Bay, California, USA | place: USA:Monterey Bay...
TTTATAACACTTTTAGAAATATTTTTAGATAAATCAAAAGGAATTAAACTTTGGACATCAATTACTTCACAGTCTATATCATATTTTTTGATTTCTAAAGCTACTTCATTAACTATGTTTAAAGTTGATCCATATGAGACTAAAGTAATATCTTTTCCTTCTTTAAGAACTTCAATCTCTCCAATTGGAGTTTTAAATTCACCATAATTTAATGGTTGTTTTTCTTTAGTTCTGTAACCATTTAAGGGTTCTATAACAACTGCAGGCTGATCAATTTCTAGCAAAGAATTGTAAAAACCTGCTGCTTGGGTCATATTTCTTGGAGTAAGAATAAATATTCCTCTTAAAAAACTCAGGATACCACCCAAAGGTGATCCTGAATGCCAAATCCCTTCTAATCTGTGCCCTCTAGTTCTAATGATTAATGGAGCTTTTTGACCTCCGTGAGTTCTAAAAGTTAGTGTAGCAAGATCATCACTAAGTATTTGTAATGCATATAATAAATAATCTAAATATTGAATTTCAGCAATAGGTCTTAGACCTCTCATTGACATTCCAATTCCTTGTCCAACTATTGTAGATTCTCTAATACCTGTATCAAAAACTCTATTCTTACCATGTTTAATTTGTAAACCCTCTAATCCTTGATTTACATCTCCAATCATCCCAACATCTTCTCCAAAAATGAATATTTTATTATTATTTTCGAGTAGTTTATCAAAATTATCTCTAATAATTATTCTACCATCTACCATTTGATTATCAGTAGAATATGAAGGGTTAATATTGTCAAGCTCTTTTAGTGAATCTAAATTTAAGGAATAGAGATCAGTTGAGTATTTTTCTGAGAGAATATTAATATACTTATTCTTCCATTTAATTAAATCACTTCTATCTTTTGAATCTCCAGGATCAAGTTGATATAATATGTTTCTACAAATTTTAATAATTTCAGAGAAATTAGAATCATCAATGTCATTAAACATTTCATTAAGTTTTTCACTTTCTATTGAAATATCTAGAGTATTTATTGTTTCTATTAAATCAGATTTAGCTTCTTTTATAGGTCTTTGATAAAGATCCCATGCTAATTTTTTTTCATCTTTAACATAATTTGAGATTTCCTTCTTAATATTTTCTAGCTTCTTGCTTGAGGCTAGTTTATTTTTAACAATCCATTCTTCAAATTTCTTATTACAATCGTTCTCTGACTCCCAATTAAGTCTTTTTTCTGTTTTGTACCTTTCATGAGATCCTGATGTAGAATGACCAAGTGGTTGAGTTAATTCGGTAACATGTATTATTACTGGGATATGATGGTCTCTAGCTATTTTTTCAGCATATGAATATGTTTTAATTAATGATTGATAATCCCAACCCTTAACTTCAAGAATTTCAATCCCTGCTGATTCAGATGTTACTTTAAAGCCAGAAAGAGCTTTAGATATGCTTTCTTTAGTTGTGTGATCCTTATTATGAACTGATATTCCGTAGTCATCATCCCAAACACTTATAATTGCTGGAATTTGAAGAACTCCACATGCATTAACTGCTTCGAAAAAAACACCTTCACTTGTACTGGCATTTCCAATAGTACCCCATACAATCTCATTACCATTATTTGAAAATTTGTCAGAATTATCAACTCTATTATTTCTATAAATTTTTGAGGCTAGGCCTAACCCAACAAGCCTAGACATTTGACTAGCTGTAGGTGATACATCTGAAATATGGTTTTTTTTCTTTGTTTGGTCAATCCAATTACCTTCTTCATCTACAGTATTGGTTAAAAAATGACCTGACATTTGTCTCCCACCTGACATTCTCTCATATACTTTATCAGGGTGACCGTATACTGCAGCAAAAATCTCTCTAGCTGAGAGTAAGTCTTGTGATATTAATATTGTTTGATCTCTATAATAGCCTGATCTGTAGTCTCCTTTTTTAAAGAAGTGACTCATTACAATTTGAGGTAATTCTTTACCATCACCAAAAATTCCAAATTTTCCTTTTCCAAGAAGAACTTCTCTTCTACCTTGAACACTTATTTCACGGCTTAAGGATATCGTCCTGAAGTCATTTATTACTTTTTCCTTAAATTTTTTTAAGCTAATCTCCTCTTTTGTAGAACTAGATATACTCATAGGGATTGCAAATTTACAAATAATTAAATGAACCTAATTACAACCACCTTCTTGAGAAAAGATTACCCAACGATTCTAGGTTGTAGGAAACTATGAATCTTATTTTGTTTCTATATCTAAAATCATTTAGCTCAAAGCCATTGCTAGAGCTTATTGGCAGGTAAAGTTCAAAGAAATCTGGTAGAAGATTTAGTCTTAAACCAGTTCCATAAAAATATCTAGAATCTTCTTTACTATCTTTAAGCATACCTAAATCAAGATAACCCTCAACCCATTTCCAAATTCCTATATTTAAATTAGTCGAAAGCATAAAATTATTTGTAGTGGGATCTTTAAAAAATGATTTAAACCCTCCGCCAGCCATTATAAATTGCTGACTCAATAAACCTGTGCTTTCAGATCTACCTAGATAATTATCTAAAAATAAGTATCCACCAGATCTACCAAGATTATAATTGAAATCATCAAACTGATCATTGTTCCAGAAAAATTTACCCAGATATACCCGAGCTTGAAATTGTCTATTACTTTTAAGTAGCCTTCTATAGTCAAATACGAAATTTACTTTTCCAAAATTATCAGAAAACTCAGTGTTAATAGAGCTTTTTAGATATTTAATGATTCCTATGTCAGAATAATAATAACCCAAATTATATATGGAGTATTTATCTAATAAATTATTATTTTGAATATCAGTATCCTTGTTTACGTTAAAGAGAGATAATGATATTGATTTTTTGACTTTTGATCTTAAATTCTTATTGTCTCTAAAATTTACTCTAACAGAAGGAGAAAAAACCTGATATCTTAAGTTTTCTTTATAATGATTTGAAGTGTAGAATAAATTAAATATTGTTGAATAATTATCTTTAAGCTCGTTATTTAATTGATATTTTAAATTTAAAGATCCTACCAGAGCTTCTTCTTTTGATGCATATTGGGTAAATATTTCAAAATTAAACAGTTTATTTTTTAATCCCTTATTTAGAAGGTTAATCCCTGGTGAAACGCCATCATATAAGTTATAAGTAACTTCAGGTCTCAAAAATAGTGTCTTAAATTTAGGATTTTCAAGATCACCAATAAACTTTATTTTTAAAGGCTTTAGATTAGAATTATTATAGATCCAATTATTACTCTTGTTTAACTCAGGCAGTGATATCTTAGGATTTATAACGATATAGTCAAAATCAATATTAGGAATTTTAATTTTCTTATACTCTTCAAAATCAATATTTTGAATTATACTATCATTTTTTAAATAACCAATGGAGTAGGGTAAGGAAATATTATTTTTCTCTTCTATTAGAATTTCATTTTTATTGATTCTCCTTACCTTTAAATCAATCGATTGTCTATTACCAATATAATCTTCAATAAACCAGTTTAGGTCACTCTTTTCATAATTTAAGAAGAGGTTATTTAAATCCTCTCTTGAATCTATGGATCTAATTTTTAGTATTAAATCCTTGAGATTATTTTCTCCAATAAGATTCTCTAAATATTTTAAGCCAACTCCAGAATGATATGGAGAAGCAATATCATGATTTATCCTAGTTAAATACTCACTAGACTGATCATCTGCCTGGTGAAGATTTAGTCTTTGAACATACTCGGAATAATTTAAAAATAAATCATTAAAATTCATTTTTGAAATCTCATAGTTTTTTAAAAAACTAATTCCCGAGAGTCTACCAATAAATCTAACTTTCGGGTAGAAATCATTTATATATTTGTCAATAATATAAATCTCCAAACCTTTGTATATCCAGTGAGATTCTCTTCTATTTAGATTTAATTTTTGATTTAAATAGTTGATGGTAAAAGATTTTAAAAAAACTATTTCTTCTAAAAACTCATCTGAGAAAGGGCTTATAAAGCTTGGCAATTGATTAAGCCCATAAAAAGGATTTGAATCATAATCTTTTTTGGGTACAAGAAGTTTGAGGTCTGAATTATCATTGAAATAATCTTTAACAAAATTGTTCACTCTTGTTATCTTTTTTTCAGCCTCTTTTAATGAAGATATTTTAAAAATATCAGTTTCAATTTCGTTATTAATATTTTGAAAATTTCTATAGTTTTCATCAATTAATAAATCAATTTTAACATCATTTATATCAGACCCCGACAGATAAACATTCTTTGTGTCGTTTAACACTTCTGTTTTATTTATTTTGAGATTTGAAAATAGATAGTAATTTTTATCAAAAGAAACTTTCATTTCATATCTTGATTTCTTTAATGATTGGTCATTTAGATTTAAATTACTTTGACTATACCATTCAGATTCGGAGATATTTGAAAAAACTATTAGCCAATTCTTCAAGAAGTAGTTACTATTATCAAAGCCATATCCTGTAAATTTTGAATCGGGTAATTTTACTTGATAGTTAATTTCAATTTCAATTGATTCTCCTTTTTTTAATTCTTTTTTAAGATAAATGTTAATTATATCGGATGTCTTTTCTGATTTCCTCCATGATTGAATATTATCTGAAGTAACACTCTTAATCTGTGTTGATCCTCTTTGTTTTTTTTTGGCAAAAGTAAAACTCCTTGAATATTCATCTGAAATTCTTTTAGCTAGACTAGTTCTGTTATTAACATATGAATTAGCCCAATCTTCAAGAACTATTTTATTTAATGAAATATTAGAGGTATTCTTAAACTTCATAATCTGACTAACAGTAATAGTTTTATCCTCAGAGTTTAGTTTAGCGTCAATATTATATGAGTTAATATTTTGACAAAAAGTGTTAATTGGGAAGATTAACATTATCAATATGAAAAAGTTTGAAATATTTCTCATTATTGAAACTCTTTTGAAAGGTATTTAGCAGTATACCCCTTGTTATTCTTTATTATTTCTTTTGGACTGGCAGAGTCTATAAGCTTACCTCCATTTTTACCTCCTTCTGGACCTATATCTATAATGTAATCAACCTGTTTTATTACGTCTAAATTATGCTCGATAATAATTATTGTATTTCCTTTATCTACTAATTGATTTAAAACATTTAGAAGAATTCTTATATCTTCAAAATGAAGACCTGTAGTGGGTTCATCAAGAATATAGATTGTTTTACCAGTATCTTTTTTTGACAGTTCACTTGCTAGCTTTATTCTTTGTGATTCTCCACCAGATAATGTTGTAGATGATTGACCTAGAGTAATATATCCGAGTCCCACACTGTCTATAGCTTTTAATTTATTATAGATTTTTGGTATTGATGAGAAAAAATCTAAAGATTTAGAAACACTCATATCCAATATGTCTGAAATGGATTTTCCTTTATATCTAACCTCAAGAGTTTCTCTGTTAAATCTTTTTCCATTACATACCTCGCATTCTACAAAAACATCAGGCAAGAAATTCATCTCAATTAATTTCATTCCCCCGCCTTTACAGTTTTCGCATCTTCCACCTGAAACATTAAAACTAAATCTTCCTGGTTTATACCCCCTTATTTTTGATTCAACAGTGTCTGAAAATAATTTTCTTATTTCACTGTAAACTCCAGTATAAGTTGCAGGATTACTTCTAGGGGTTCTCCCTATTTGTTGTTGATTGACTTCAACTACTTTATCAATATTTTCAATACCTTCAATTTTTTTATATTCTAGTGGTGATTTAACTGAATTATAGATTTTAGAATTTAAAATAGGATACAACGTTTCATTTATCAAAGTTGACTTACCGCTACCTGAAACACCTGTAACAGCAATCATTTTACCAAGAGGAAAATCAACATTGATGTTTTTCAAGTTATTTCCTTTACATCCAAATAATTTTATATGATTTCCATTACCAGGCCTTATATTTTTTGGTATTTCAATTTTTTTAATATCATTAAGATAATCTGCAGTAATTGTTTTAGCTTTTTTAATCTTATTTGGACATCCTTCATAAATAATATCACCACCATTAATACCAGCATAAGGACCTAGATCTATAATGTGATCAGAACTCATTATCATTTCTTTATCATGCTCAACCACAATAACTGAATTCCCAGAGTCTCTGAGTTTTTTTAGTGAGTCAATTAATTTTAAATTATCTTTTTGATGAAGTCCTATACTAGGCTCATCAAGTATATATAGAACTCCAACTAATTGTGAGCCAACCTGAGTTGCTAATCTAACTCTTTGAGCTTCTCCTCCAGAAAGTGATCTTGAAGATCTTGAAAGTGTCAAATACTCGAGACCTACATCAATTAAAAATTGGATTCTAATTAAAATTTCTTTTGTTATTTCCTCAGATATTCTAATTTCTTTATCAGTTAAGTTATCATTAAGTTTTTTAAACCATTCTTTGACCTCTGATAGGTCCATTTCACTAACTTCAAATATATCTTTATTGTTAATCCTAAAAGATCTAGATTCAATTTTTAATCTACTTCCTATACAGGATTTACATTTTTTAATATCAACAAATTGAAGTGCCCATCTTCTTAAGCTTTTAGATTCATTATTATTTAATTGATCTTTAATAAATGCCTCTATTCCCATATAATCAATCTCATATTGTCTTTTAACCCCTAAATCTTTTGAATTGATTATAAAACTTTTTTTACCACCATTAAGAATAAAATTTAAACCATCTTTTGGTATCTTATTAATAGGTTCACTAAGAGAGAAATTATAATATTTTGATATTAATTCAACCTGTTTGTGAATCCATGAGTTGTCTTTTTTTCCTATAGGTAATATTCCACCATTACTAATTGATAATGAATCATCTGGAATTAATTTTTTTAGATTTATTTCATGTTCAGTTCCTAGTCCGTTACATGTTTCACACATTCCTTTTGGTGAATTAAAAGAAAAGGTGTTAGGTTCTGGTTTAGGATATGAAATTCCTGTTTCAGGACACATTAAATTTCTACTAAAATATTCTGGCTTTCCAGATTCTGAGTCTAAAATAAAAATTGTATCATTTCCATATTTCATGGCAATCTTAATAGACTCTGCTAATACTCTTTTTGATTCAAAATCATCTTTGACAGATAAATTATCTACAACGAGACTTATATCATGTGTTTTATATCTATCAAGCTTCATACCTCTCTTAATATCGACAATATCACCGTCAACTATAACTTTTGAAAACCCTTGTTTAGTGAAATTTTCAAAAAGATCTCTATAATGTCCTTTTCTAGATCTTATTATTGGAGCTAGAATAATAATTCGCTGATTTATAAACTTCTCACATATTAATTTTATAATCTGTTCGTCAGTATTTTTTACCATTTTTAAATTAGACTTATGGCTATATGCTATACCTATTCTTGCATATAATAGTCTTATAAAATCATAAATATCAGTAACTGTTCCAACTGTTGATCTAGGGTTTTTGCTTGTTGTTTTTTGTTCAATTGCAATTACAGGGGAGAGTCCCTCAATTTTTTCTACATCAGGTCTTTCATAATTTCCAACAAATTGTCTTATGTATGCAGAGAATGTTTCCATATATCTTCTCTGACCTTCAGCATGAATAGTATCAAATGCTAAAGAAGATTTTCCACTACCTGATAAACCTGTTATAACAACAAGTTTTTCTCTAGGAATCTCTAAATCAAGATTTTTTAGATTATGAACTTTAGCACCTTCAATTTGAATTGTGTTATCCAATTAAATAATCTATTTTAATTTTTCACCGTAGTCATCACCTCTAAAATCTGCCCCAGTCGAAACCTCTCCTTTATCATTGATTAAAATTGCATCAACAGCCCCAATAGATGATCTAGCAGACATTCCGCCTGCATCTACTTCGATTGGCAACGATATTACAAAATAACTTTTTGACTTTAAAATTGAGTCTTTCTCTTTATCCACAATACCCTCCTCAAAAATTACAACATCTGGTAACCATTGATGGTGAAATCTAGGGGCATTAACTGCTTCTTGGACACTCATATCAAATTCGTAGACATTAAGTATCGTTTGAAGTACAGAAGTTATTATTGTTGAACCACCTGGTGTTCCAACTATCAAAGATGGCTTATTATCTTTAAGTATAATTGATGGTGTCATTGAGCTTAACATTCTTTTGCCAGGTTGAATAGAATTTGCATCACTCCCAATTAATCCATAAAAATTTGGATGTCCTGGCTTAGAACTAAAATCATCCATTTCATTATTTAAGAAAAACCCACCTTCTTCAACAAAAACTTTAGAACCATAACTGTTATTTAAAGTAGTTGTAACAGAAACAGAATTTCCATATTTATCTATAATAGAATAATGAGTTGTTTCATCACTTTCTTGAACAATAATATTACCATGTTTTACCTCTGAAGATGGAGTTGCTTTATCCCATGAAAAATTTTTCATTCTATCTACTACATATTCCTTGTCCATTAATTCATAGACTGGGAGATTCATATAGTCAGGATCACCCATAAAGTGACTTCTATCTGCATATGCTCTCCTTTCGGCCTCAACTAAAAGCTGAATTGTTTGAGTTGAATTATGTCCAAAACTTTTAATATCATAGTCTTCAATAACTTTAAGCATTTGTCCAAGTAAAATTCCTCCACTTGAAGGAAGAGGCATTGATATTATTTCTAAATCTTTATATTTAAATTTGATTGGATCACGCCAAACAGATTTATAATTTTCTAGATCATTTAAAGTCATTATCCCTCCAGTATTTTTAACTGAATTGACAATCATTTCACCTATTTCTCCTCCATAAAAAACTTCTGGTCCAAATTTTGAAATCTTAGATAAAGTCTCTGCAAATTTTATGTTTTTAATTGTGTCACCTTCATAATACTTTTTTGAGTAAAGCGATTCTTCACCATTAACTTTTACAAAATCCTCAAATTTACCAGTCAATGAATTTGATTGTTTTTGAGTAACTATAAAACCATTATTAGCTAGTTCAATAGCAGGTTTAAATAAATCTTCAATTGGTAATGATCCAAACTTAGCATGTATTTCATAGATTGCGGAGATCGACCCAGGCACTCCAACAGCTGCACCACCAAGTGTACTCATATCTGGTATAACATCTCCATTCTCATCAAGGTACATATCTTTAAATGCATTTCCTGGAGCCATTTCTCTAAAATCTAAAGAACCACTAGATCCATCTTTGTGATGATACACAAAGAAACCACCTCCACCAATATTTCCAGCAGTAGGATGAACGACTGCCAATGCAAGGTGAGTTGCAATCATTGCGTCATATGCATTACCACCATTTTTCATAATTTCAAGACCAATCTGAGTTGCTTCTTTTCTAGCAGATACAACTGCTGGTTGATAAATATCACTGCAACTAAATAAGAAAAAAGATGAAAGAATTAGAATAATATTTTTCATAATAAAATTTCGTGTAATTTACAATTTATATATTTACATTTCATATGACATTAATAAAAAATATATCAGGATTTAGAGGAACAATAGGGGGGGATAATAATGAAAATTTAACACCTGCTGATATTGTAACATCTATTTCTGCTTTTTCCAGATTAATCAAAGAAAATAACCCCAATTCTTCTAGTTTAACAGTTATGACTGGAAGAGATGGAAGAAAATCTGGAAGCATGATTCATTCGATAGTTAATTCTACATTTAACTCGATGGGAATCAATGTTATAGATGCTGGATTGTCAACAACTCCTACTATATGTTGGGGGGTCTTAAATAATGATTCTGTAGGAGGATTAATGATAACAGCAAGTCATAATCCTGAAGAGTATAATGGTTTAAAATTTTTTAATTCTGATGGTGAGTTTTTATCAAGAGAAGATGTGTCAAAATTAATTGAATATTCAGAATCAAAAAACCATATTTTTTCTTCTAATAATTCTCTTGGCTCTATTCGAGAATATGATAGACTTATGGACGATCATGTAGATGCAATTTTAAATTTAAAAATATTACCATTAGAAGAAATTAGGGAACTTAATCTATCTGTTAGTGCTGACGCAATTAATTCTGGAGGCTCCATAGCAATACCTAAATTGCTTGATAAGCTCAATATTAAATACAATATTATAAATGCAGAAATAAAAGGAGTTTTTAATCACACACCTGAACCTTTAGCTGAAAACTTAACAGATCTATCAAAGTCAATTCAAGTGAATAACTCTGACTTTGGTGTTGCTGTTGATCCAGATGTTGATAGGCTTGTTTTTTTCGATGAGAATGGGAAAATTCTAGGTGAAGAATATACTCAAGTATTTTGTTCAGACTTTGTTTTGTCAAAGAATAAAGGTGATACAGTATCAACCTTATCTTCTTCAAATGCACTCAAAGATTTAACTATTTCATATGGTCAAAAGTATTACTCAACTCCTGTTGGAGAAATGAATGTTGTTAAGAAGATGAAAGAGGTAAACTCTATTGTAGGAGGTGAAGGCGGAGGAGGTATAATATATCCTGAATTACATCATGGAAGAGATGCTTTAGTCGGGATTGCTCTTTTTCTTGCTTTATTAGTTGATAAGAAATGTAAGGTATCAGAATTAAAAAGTCAATATTCTGAATATTTTATGAAAAAAATAAAAATTATTTTAAAAGATTCAAACTTAATTGATAACACCTTTAAAGTAATAACTGAAAATTATTCGGAGCTATCTCCTAATACAGAAGATGGAGTTAGAATAGATTTTGAAGATGCTTGGGTGCATATGAGAAAATCAAATACAGAACCAATTATAAGAATTTTTGCTGAGGCAGACTCGCAGGATATTGCGGATAAGTATGCTTTAAAAATTGAAAATGAAATAAAATCAATTAGTTCTTAAGTGCTTAAATCTATTATGAGTCCAAAAATATTGAGAAGGATCTCTATATATCTGATCTTCTAATAACCTTAAAAACTGATCTGTAATACTGTAAGTAGTATCCTTTTTATCGATAATCTCTATAAATTTAGTTTTGTAGTGACCTCTTTTAGTTCTTGTTATATCTGCAAAAACAACTGACAAGGCATAGTCATTTGAAAATCTTTCAGCACCAGTAAAAATTGGAACTTTATGACCAAGAAACTTATTGATGTATGACTTTCCGATTTTTCTAGGTGATTGGTCTGAAGCAAAGCCAAATAGATGATATTTATTTATATCTAGGTTATTCATAAAATCATTAATATTATATCTTGATACAAGAAAAGCATTGTGTTTTCCTCTAATTTTTTTAAATAACCTATCAAAATACTTATTTGTCATTGGAGTGTAAATTCCATATCCATTGCCCTTAACATTATAACCAATTGAAAGAAGCCATTCAAAGTTTGAATAATGACCACAGATAAGAATTATGTTTTTATTTTTTTTCTGAATCTCCTCTAATTTTTCAATATTCTCATAACTATATCTTTCTTTCATCTGCTTTTTACTCATTCCAAAGGCTTTTATGCTTTCAATGCTAATGTCTGCGAAATGATTATAAAACTTCTTTTCTATTTCTTCTAGTTCATTTTTTTCCTTATTATTAAAAACTAATTTTAAATTTTTTTGAACAGTTTTTAGTCTATACTTGAAAACTTTATGAAGTAGGTAAGAAAGAAAGTCTGATAGTTTATACACTAACTTAAAAGGTAGTATTGATATAAATTTAATTAGTGGATATGTAAGTAAGTAAATTAATAAATGCAATTATCAGTTGTTTTGTGATAATGCAAATTTAATTTTTTCTTCGAGATCATTACCTCTTAGATTTTTCCCAATGACAACACCCTTGTTGTCAATTAAGTATGATTGTGGAATAGCTCTAATACTATACCTTCTCGCAATAGGATCATTCCAAAAGTTAAGATTTGAAACTTGAGTCCATGGTAAACTATCATCTTCTATTGCCTTTTCCCATTGTTCTTGAGTTCTATCTAAAGAAACACCTATTATATTAAATCCTTCATTGTTATAAGATTTGTAGAGTCTTACTAAGTTTGGATTTTCAACTCTACAAGGTCTACACCATGCAGCCCAGAAGTCAAGAAGAGTAACTTTGTGTTTGGAAAGCTCATCGCTTAGAGTAACATTAGTTCCATCTATACTAGGTCCTGTAAAGTCAGGTGCAGTTTCACCAACCTCAATTGGATCTGAGTATTGGCTAAGAAGATCGGCAATATTTTTACCAACATCACTAACTTTAATTCTATTAGATAAACTCTCATAAACGTCAATTATAGAGTCCTTATTAACTTTATTTTCAACCATAAAAACTTCAAGAAGAAGTGCGGACATGTAAGAATCCAAGTTTTCTGTTATAAAATCCCATTCATATAGAAGAACTTCCTGTTCTACTTTGCTGTAATCTTTCTCTAACTTCATAGCAATCTCAACATCGCCATTCATAATTGCGTCTTGTGCTTCATATGAAATACTATTCATGATTTCAACTAGAGATTTAGTTTCAGATTTGTATTTAACAAAATCATCATTTGATTTCGTTCCATAAACTTCTGATTTAGATAAACTGTCTTTATACAAGTTAGCATTTATGTCTCCATTCTCAAGAATTGTTAAAACATAACCGCCAATACCCTCGACCTGCATGTAGCTAATCTGAGGTGTGGCAGACATTCCTTTAAAAGTAAACTCATTAGACTTGACTGTTGCTGAATCTTTAATAAAGGGTTGGTTGTTTTGATCTGCTTGTAAAATATAGATTTTGGTATCATCTATAACGTCAATATTACCATTAAGGACATAGCTGTTATCATTAGAACATGATAAAATAACTAAACTTAAAAATATGGCTAAATTCTTAATCATAATTTATTTATTTACTCAGCAAATTTAGTTTTTTATATTTAATATCTTTAGTTAACTTTTTGTTAAGGTAACATGCAAGAAAACACCATAATTAGCTTATTTAGAGAAGTCCTTGATGAATCATCATTACTAATTGGAGAATCTCTTAAATCTAGATTCTATCATATTTGGAAAACAGACATTCAATTAGAATCTTTATGTTTATTGTTGCCAAGAACAACGAATGAAGTTTCTTCATTAGTTAAAATCTGCAACGAAAACAACCAGGAAATTATTATTCATGGTGGATTAACAAATCTTGTTGGCTCAACAATTTCTGATAAAACTCAGGTTGTGATTTCTCTTGAAAAGATGAATAAAGTAATTGAAGTAGATGAAAAATCAAAAACTGTTACCTGTGAATCAGGTGTTATTATAGAAGATATAATTAATACTGTTAAAGATAAAGATCTTCTTTTGCCTCTTAATTTTGGAGCAAGAGGTTCAGCTCAAATAGGTGGAGCTGTGTCTACTAATGCTGGTGGTTTACGAGTTTTTAAATATGGGATGACTAGAAATCTAGTTATGGGGATTGAAGCTGTTCTTCCAGACGGAACCATTATTTCGTCACTTAAAAAATTGATGAAAGATAACTCTGGTTATGATTTAAAGCAGTTGTTTATTGGCTCAGAAGGAACTTTGGGGATTGTTACAAAAGTTGTTCTCAGATTGTATAGGTTGCCGAAAACAAGATATACATCTTTAGCTGTTTCTAATAATTATCAAGA
>ENA-ORDR01001019-ORDR01001019.1-marine-metagenome-genome-assembly--contig:-NODE-1019-length-13588-cov-18.693361_pt1 | contig 13588 bp, 13 predicted proteins | sample MGYA00240993_ERZ508538 | MGnify/ENA primary metagenome ERZ508538 (study PRJEB26207, sample SAMN05421999) | marine metagenome | isolation source: Monterey Bay, California, USA | place: USA:Monterey Bay...
GCTGATACTAGACAGCAACTGCCAGGGCTTAGCCTTGCGCTTATAGCTCTTTTATTAGCAGTCTCAGCCAATATTGGCGTTTCAACTATGGTGTCAAGCTTTCGACAAACCTTCATAGCGTTTCTTGATCAAAGGCTAGCACCAGAACTCTTCGTGGAGGTTGATACCGCTGAACAAAGTGCTGCATTAGAAATGTTTTTAATGAACCGCCAAATTGAGGTTTTGCCCTTACTTTCAACGCAAGTCGTAATAGCTGATTTACCTGTAGATCTATATGGTATCCGTGTTGGCCAAACTTATCGAAATAACTGGATTTTTTTAGATAATACTCTCAATGCATGGGATGTTATTGAGAGAGGTAAGGCAGTTGTTGTCAATGAACAATTTGCACGACGTGCTGACCTCTGGGTTGGAAGTCTAGTACAAGTGAGCCGTGATTTAATACTACCTATTGCAGGAGTAGTTGGTGATTATGGTAATCCGAAAGGGCAGATTATTATAACTGAACGAATATTTAAAGATTTATATCCAAATCTCTACGCATCAAATTTTGGGGTGCGCACTAAAGATGCAGCTCAATTACGTAGCCAAATTGTAAATACGCTTGGCATTAAAAATAACGCAATTATTAACCAAGTGGGAATAAAGGCACTATCACTTGAGGTTTTTGAGAGAACGTTTGTAGTCACATCGGCTTTAAATGTTTTAACACTAGGCGTTGCTGGCTTTGCTATTTTGATGAGTCTTCTGACATTGGCTGATTTGCGTGTACCACAGCTTGCCCCTGTTTGGGCATTAGGGCTCACACGTCGCCGTTTGGCGTGGTTAGAGTTATTGCGTGCAGTCTTGCTGGCTGGAATAGTCTTTGTTTGTGCTATTCCTATGGGCCTTGCACTTGCATGGATATTACTGACAATTATCAATGTTGAGGCATTTGGATGGCAATTACCAATGTATTTGTTTCCGCTTAAATATGTAGAATTAGGAGGTTATGCTTTAATTGCTGCGTTTTTAGCTGCCATGTGGCCTGCTGTTCGCCTTATGCGTACGCCACCATCAACTTTATTGAGGGTCTTTGCTAGTGAACGTTAAAATATTATTTTTTATATTTTGGTTGCCTTTTAGCGCTGTTGCGCAAGGGTTTTCTGATCTTGGCTCCAGGGCTGATGGGTTTGCAATCCCAGAGCTGAATTCAACTTTTAGCTTTCCTAGTGATCACGGTGCACACCCTGAATATAGGATTGAGTGGTGGTACTTAACTGCGAACTTGAATGGTTCAGATGGTAAAAAGTACGGTTTACAATGGACCCTCTTTAGAACTGGGCTCACACCAGGAGAGGCTGAAGGCTGGCGATCGCCACAAGTATGGTTTGCGCATGCTGCAGTCACCACACCTGATCAACACTTTGCCACTGAACGTTTTGCTCGTGGTGGGATAGGGCAGGCGGGAGTGGAGACAACCCCGTTTCGTGCTTGGATCGATGAATGGATGTTAGATGGTGAAGACTTTCAAAAGATGACCCTCACTGCAAATGGGCCTAATTTTGGATATGACATGTCACTTCAAGCAAATGGTCCATTAGTTTTTCATGGTGATAAAGGTTATTCGGTTAAATCGGAACAAGGCCAAGCCAGTTATTATTATTCACAGCCATTTTTTAAAATTGACGGAATGCTGAAATTACCTTCTGGTAACATTGAAGTGGAAGGGAATGCTTGGCTTGATCACGAATGGTCGTCACAGCCATTGTCAGATGATCAATTGGGTTGGGATTGGTTCTCGTTATCGTTCGTGGATGGTGCAAAATTGATGGGTTTTCAACTACGCCAAAAAGATGGATCACTTTACAGCTCTTCGACTTGGATCTCACCTGATGGCAGCACTTCATCCTATCCAAATGGTGCATTCTCAGCTATTCCACTAAATATAAAGTCAATAAAAGATCATAATATGCCTATTAAGTGGCGTGTAACTTTGCCAGATAAAAATGTTGATGTAGTTGTAATTGCTCATAACCCTGATGCTTGGATGGAACTATCAATCCCCTACTGGGAGGGACCAGTTAACGTTTCAGGCAGCCATGAAGGGCATGGATATTTAGAGATGACTGGTTATTAATAATGCAAATGATCTAAATGCTTTTCTATGCGCCTCTTGGTTACACTGATTGTCATTAAAAAGCGCCCTAATATTTTGATATGAGTTTTCGAAGATCGAAGAGCAACATCAGCTGCACTATTGATTGTCTCACCGAATAGTTCATAATAGGGTCTCTTTTGAGAATGGCAAAGATTGGCCAAATACTTGAAGGTAACTACATTTTTATCAGTAATTGGGAATATCCAAAGTGACTATTTATCTTATTCGACACGCTCAATCAGCCTTCAATGCGGTTTATGATCCAAACAAGCCAGATCCCATGATATTTGATGCACCTATCACTGCTCTCGGAGAAACTCAGGCTCAGCAAGCTCGTAGCGAAGTCAAACAACTTGATCTTACAAACGTCATTGTTTCGCCGTTCACTAGGACATTACAAACGGCCCAAATCATTTTTGGAAATAGGTTACCGTTTCAGATTAATTCTGAAGTGCGAGAGCAACTTTGCAATAGCTGTGATGTAGGAAGTCTGCCAGAAGAGCTTGCTAGAAATTACCCCCATCTTAACTTTGATCATCTAGATGATTGCTGGTGGCATGAAGGAGAAAAGGACCACCGAGGGATTTCAGTTGAACCTGAAGAGATTTTGCTGGAAAGGGCGAACAAGTTCGCTGACTTTCTCAAACGTGAAGCCATCCATTCCACAGCAATTGTCTCTCATGGCAACTTCATTCGTGCGATGACTGGAATTAAACCTAATAACTGTGAAGTGATAAAGTTTGACCCACGCTACGATATTCTTGGACAAACTTGACGGTATTTTAGTTCGCACCTAATTTTTATGAGTGACAACAAAAATCCATTCAAATATTTCAAGATTTCGCTTAAATCATCTGGTTTGGTTAAATAACTGATATTCTTGTTTATTTAAGGCAATAACTTGCCGCGCCATTTCAATGATTGCCTGTTTAAGGTTATTAAATCAGTGTCACCTGAAATTATATCATTACACAAGTCGACAGCATTTGCAGCCTGATCATGGGTTAGGTTTTTATATGCGGGTCGAAGCAGATAATCGTACCATACGCCTTCGCAAACAGCGTCAAGCACAATACGCTGAAAGCAGTGATCATTTTGAACTGGCCAATGCCTGTGTGACGTTCGTGCAAGATGTGGCATGGTCTCTTTTGTCAGAACCATATATCGCGATACGAGATCGGCGGTGCGTGATTGTTGCTTTGGCATTACTCTTACTTTTTAAATCCGATAATAAATATATATAAATTATTAAGTAAAATTTATATGATGCTAAAGACTATAATTAGTTTGGTAATAATATCATTAGGATAAAAACTGATCTACTTCTCTGGAATGTTGTATAAAAATCTTCATCGCATCACCCTCTGATAACTGCCTTATCGCGCCATCAGCCACTTCGTCCTTTGACCACATCCAGTCTTTAACTGGATCATCTTTCATTGCCCAATTTGAGAATAATCGCCGCTTTGACCTGCCATCTTCCAAAAGTATTACGTCAGTATGCCGATTATCGAGTTTTATTTTTGAGTAAACAAAATCGATTTTATGAGCTGGACCCTCTAAGTACTGCAAGTATAGGTCTGATCTACAAATTAAAGCTCCAGTGATCTCGTTTTTTTTATTGTTAATTTGAGACTGTATCAGAATACTATCTAGAATTTTATCGCTGAAGCCAACTGGGGTAGACACATAAATTACTTGCTTAATTAATGAATGATTTCGATTTGTCATAGTAAATAACGTATAATAAATATGTATTATGTCAAATCAGCCACTTTGTTTATGCTATTATGCTAGCTGAAGATCTTTATCGAGGATAAGTTTATTTCGAGAGGATGGGTTGTGGAAGGCGCAGATATTAAACGTGAAACGCGTCTATACCTTAGCTCACTGGTCTTTAAAAACTTCCATAAATTATGCATAAACCGGATTTCTGTATTTTGTCCTCGCCTTTTGACATAGTTCTCGCTTCCTAGGCTTGTCTTATGTTTCTGTTGCATTACTTAACATTGACGCAATATGCGCGATGTTAAATATTTATTAATAGTGAGGAAAGTCATTGAAAAAAGCTCTTTTATTTGGGTCTATAGGTGTACTTACAGAAACATCAGAATTACAAAGAAGAGCCTATAATATGGCACTTAAATTAAATGATATAAAATATACCTGGAATATTGGAACATATTGTGAATTGTTAAAAAAGCCTGGTGGAAAAAAACGTTTATCTTCATTTGGCGGTAAAATTCTTTCAGATGAACAAATTGAAAAAATTCATATTGATAAACAACAAATTTTTGAAGATTTAGTGAAGGATGGCATTGAGCCAAGGCCTGGATGCCTCCAAACTTTAAAAAAATGTAAGGAGTTAGGTATTAAAGTAGGTTTTATAACTACTACGACGCCTAAAACCATAAATATAATAAAAGAAGGTTTATCGAATTTTCTTGATTTTGAAGATTTTGACTTAATCACTTCAAATCAAAAAGTGACATTCGATAAACCTAATCCCGAAGTTTATAAATATGCTCTAAAAGAATTAGGAATTTCAGCAAATGACGCAGTTGCTATTGAAGATACTACAGTCAATCAATCCTGTGCAGTTGAATCTGGCATTGAATGCCATTTATTCCCGGGTGAATACGCAACGATTGGTCACAAAGACATGGTAGGCAAGAAATTCATATCAGAAAAATTGGAATTTTCCGAAATAATTGTTTAAGCATATAAAATATAAAATTCCTGTAATTATTCAGGAATATTTATTAATTATTATTTTGATAAGTGATTAGAAATTAGATCAATAAGTTTCAATTATATTGTGGTTTTGCGCCGCAAGATCTAGTTCACATTGTTAAGATTAAAAAAGATAGCGTTCTTTGGCAAACAAAGCTGCTTGTGTCCTATTTGACACTCCTAACTTGGAAAATATATTCTTAACGTGAAGTTTTACCGTAACTTCTTGGATATCAAGGTTCCTTGCTATCTCTTTGTTTGATAGTCCGATGCATAACTGCTCGAGTGTTTGCATTTCACGTGCAGAGACATTGGTAAAGTCATCATGATTCTTACTTGCTGGTGCAGATGATACTAAGTCAAAAGGTAAGTATCGCTCTCCTGATAAAATGAATTTAATTGCGTTAATGAAAGAGGTGGCTGATAGTGATTTTGGGATAAATCCTCTTGCATGGCGCTCCATTGCATTATTCGCTATTTCACGATTGGCAACACCAGACATCAGCGCAACTTTGGTAGCCGGATAGGATGTGCAAGCACGCTCTAATCCTTGAAGCCCATTCATACCAGGCATATTGTAGTCCAGTATTAAGAGATCTATGGAGTCTACCCCGCTCATCACCTCTAAAGCGGAAGCCAAGTCGTGAGCTGTAAAGACTTTAAAGCTATCAACTGTTTCCAAATATGCAGCGATGGTGTCACGAACTAAATCATGATCGTCGGCTATAAGTATGTTTGTCATGGATATTTAATACTAGGATTCTATCCCAATTAATAGAAAAAAAATTCGAAATTAATTATAAACCTATACTTAAGTATACTATACTATTCCGATGCCTTATTTCGTCATACTTCCGTCTAGGTTATTTTATTCTCAAACAAACTTGGAGATAACATTAACTTTTAGAATGCATTGTTTATCAACTTTTGTGGTATTTTTTGCACTTCTTTTCAATTTTACAGGTTCAGTATAAGTGCAAGAAATCAATGCATTGGAAGTATCTTTTCCACCGTAGAAAACTTTACAGTTGCATTTAGTAGAGCTTTTTATCTTAGACCAAATCCAGTCGTTGTAAATTAAAAGCTGTTTGTTTCACATGTTTATATAAGTATAAGTTAGCGAATGAATGTTGAATTAAAAGGGTATCGAAGTCTAATTTTGGTTGGCCTAGGTCTGCTGGCGCTCTTGCTTGGGTTGATGATAAGTAAATTACTTTCTGAATATGAAAATTTATCAATTGTTGAAGATACGATTTTTACAGGACAGGATTACTATCAGCTTGATGCCCAATTAGCAGACTTAGATATAACTTTACGCGAACAGATAACAAATAAGAATATATCAAAAGATGAGCTTTTACTGAAGGTCGATACTGTCTTGAATAAACTTTATGTTCTGGAAAGCAGTCAATCTGGGGTAATTTTAGGTTATAATGAAGAAGTGCGGGTCTTAATGAAACCAATCGATCAATTTGTTGGTAAAACAATTTCAATTTTAGAAAAGAATGATGAAATATTATTTGATGATATATTAGTTCTGCATGAAATGGTTAAAAAGGTCAGGCCTAAAATTAGTAAAAATGCGTTTCTTGTTTACCGATTAGCCGTTATTCGATCGCAAGAGCAGCGGGTAAATTTTTCAAAACAGCTTATGTGGACTGGTGGTTCGGCTGTTTTATTTTTGATAATGCTTGCTGGCCTTTTGCTTTTGTTAGATCGTATGTTGAGATCCGCAATTCGTCGTGCAGATGAACTTACTGCCTCTTCTAGGCAATTAGCTTTAACCGTAGCCGGCTCAATGGACGCAATCATTATAGCAGATGGATACAGTAAAATTATTGAATATAACACGTCTGCGGAAGGTGTCTTTGGATGGTCTCGCAAGGAAATTATTGGAAGAACAATGGAGGAAATTTTTTTCCCCAAAGGCCTGACAGACGCTTATAAAAATGCAATGGCCCAATCCTCAGAGGTAACTAATACAAATGCCGTTGATGGTGTCCGAGTTGAGTTAACTGCTTGGAGGAAAAATGGTGAAGAATTTGAAGTTGAATTAAATATGACGTATGTTGAACGTAATGATGATGCCATATACATGGCGTACATACGCGATATCAGTGATCGAAAGGTTGCTGAGAAAATTTTGATTGAAGCCCGTGATCGAGCTGAACGCACAGACAAAGCAAAGTCGCAATTTCTGGCTGTTATGAGCCACGAAATGCGAACCCCTTTAGCAGGTATTATAGGCGTGATGGATTTGCTTAAGACAACCAAGCTTTCAAAAAAGCAGGATCATTATGTTCAGATTGCAACGTCTTCTGGTGAAGTGATGTTAGAACATATCAACGAAGCACTTGATATAACGCGAATTGAAGGTGGTGCTTTTGAATTATCCCCTCAAGAATTTAATTTACCTGATTTGGCTAGATCTTTGGTGGAGGTTTTAAAGCCACTTGCTAATGAAAAAGAGTTAAGTTTAGAACTTCAAATTGATGACAACATTAAGGCTTATTTTTTGGGAGACAGTCATCGGATTAGACAGATTTTGACTAATCTATTGGGAAATTCGATCAAGTTTACGGATGAAGGAAGTATCCAATTTGTAATTAGCTGTAGTCATGAAGCAGATGTTTCCAGACTTAAATTCACAATAACTGACACTGGTTTGGGTATTGCACCAGAAAACCATGAAAAGATTTTTGAGGATTTTGTGGCTATTTCATCTGGTGATGAGCGTCAATCCAGGGGTGATGGATTGGGACTTTCTATTTCTCGCAAGATTGCACGTCAAATGGGTGGAGATATTATTGTGGAAAGTAATATCAATGAAGGAGCTACGTTTATTCTGAACTTACCGCTGAAGCAAGTTGCTAAGACTGATGTTGTTGAACCTAAAGCATTAGATATTCCTATTGAGAACTTTAAAAAAATTAACGTACTTGTCGTTGAAGATAGTACTACAAATAGAGAAGTTCTTTGCGATATGCTTGAAGGGATGGGGCATAATGTGAGTAGTGCAACAAATGGATTGGAAACTTTAGACCTGGCTAAAAAACAAATATTTGATATCATTTTCATGGATATAAACATGCCAATCATCGGTGGGATTGAGGCCACACACAAAATTCGCTCAGGTGGAGGATTGAATTCAAAAACATATATCGCTGGTCTAACAGCGCACGGTAGTGATGAGTTTGGAGTGGAAGCAAAAGAAGCTGGTATGGATTGTTATATTACAAAGCCTATCCGTTTAGCTGCTTTACGAAAGATTATTTCAGATGTTATTTCTGATTCTTCATTTGAAACTATTGGTGAACTCTCACCAGTGCTAATGGAATTATTTGAAACCCTTGGTCGTGAGAAAGCCTTGGGAGTTGGTTGGGTATTTTTTGAAGAACTTGAACAGTTTATAAAGCAGTGTGATCAGGATTTTTTTAGAAAAGATAATAATGCACTGGCGGAGGCTGTTCATAAATTGAAAGGTGCCTCAGCTATGTTTGGTCAAGACTTGTTAGAGAAGCAACTTGCTCAACTAGAAGTTGATGCCCGGAAAGATGCCATTAAAGATTTAACTGACCGCATTCGAAGTCTTGAAGGTATTGCGAAACAGTCGGAGGCAATATTTAGTAATTATGTATCTTTGATTATAAAATAGATGTAGTCAGAATGTGTGGCTATTTATTTAAATTTTTGTTTTGTAGAATTCCTTTAGAATATTTCGACTATTTTGAAAATCTGTACATTATTTGTACATTTTTTATATTGTGTATAATTACAAAAAAGAATAGCCACATATACCAAGGTATTATAAATTAATATTGTATTACGAGTAAAAACATATGTTTGAAAATCCTCAAGTCTCTAAATTATTCTGGTTTTCAATGAGCATAGCCTACTCCTTTTGTTTTTCTGCATTGTATACATATTCAACTATTCCAGAATATTTGCTCGAACTTGATAATACTATACAGGTTAACTTGACTATGAAGCTTGCAACTGTTCGCTTGGCAATTATAGCATTAGCTTTGGTGGCATATCCCATAATCCTATTTAGGTTTTTTAAATATGCAAAGTATTTTACTGTTGCATTAACTGCATGGGCTGTTGCCATATACATTGATGATTATTTTGTTTTATCAGAAATTATTAAATACCCGGAAAGTCAGCTAATTTCACTGATACAGTCACTTCGTCCAATCATGATTGCCAGCTTGTTATGGATGAGTGTTGAGCTCGTATTCCGCCCTATGGCAGTGGATTGATAGTATGAAAAATAAAAATGTAGACGATCTTGAATTCTCAACCATATTGGGGCATGCATCAGATGAGCACTCAATTGATAAAAATTATGTTGTTCAATCCTCTACTTTTAGACTGACATTCAGTTTTATCAATTTATACGCTCTAATACTTATTGTATTGTTTTTTATCGTAAAAGGTAATCTCGTTGAAGGTATTAATAATAATTTCCTCGATACAGGATTTTTATCTGTCTTAAACACCAGAGGTATATTGCTTTTTATACTTCTTATATCCCTAAACATCGCGGCTTATTTTAATTCTGGATTTAAGTATGTCTGTTTAATTATGTTAGTTTATATGCTCAATAGCGCAATTGATAATGCAGTACTATTCTCTGGATTCATGCACTTAACTGACAGGCCATACTTTTCTGCATTTAGTGTAACTAGGCCCTTGTTTATTATTGCACTGTTTTGGGTTTTTATAATCCATAAAGATAAGAAAAAATCGATTAAAAAAGTATAAGATTTAATAACCAATAATATTTTTATAGTTTTAAAAAATTTTCGCCAATACTTTGGATATATCTAACATCTAGATACCAATGAGGGCGTGTGTCCGTATCTGTCTAGTTCACCTAGAAGTAAATAGCTTGAATGCTCGTAACAGCATTAGTAAGTAATTGTGACGATAATCTGGTCACTGTACTCCCCCTCGGGCACTATTTGCGCTGAAGGAATGCTACCATAAACTGTAAGGGTTTGAGGGGCGCCAGTTCCAGTAAACGAAACACCTGTGGGGTCAGAATTTCCCCAAATTGTTTTCCGAGAGACATCTGAATAAACTTGATAGACTAGATACTCACTTGCTCCAGCAGTCATTCGGCGAACTGGCACATCAGTCGAACCTGATCCTTCGTAAGCACCCGCATTCATTGTGATCTGGGCTGCTGCGCCAGAGGTGCAGGTTGAAATTATCGTAGCCGTGGCATTAAGCGTGGTCGATGCGTTGGCGACAACACCATCATAGGTTCCAAACGCCATTGGGGTGGTGTCTATTGAGCAGGAATGTCTAACTGTTGCGCTAACGTTCATGATTGAAGTGCCCGTGTCAGCGTGAGATTGGGTGCCAAGCATTGTGAGCCAGAGCGTTATGGCTGATACGATCGCTCGTTTAAGAGCGCTTTGGATGAAGTTCGTTTTCATAACTCGTTCATTTTCTAAAAAATTTATCTCTAGACTAACATTGGAAGTGGTCCGTTTGATTGTCTGCATTTGCTGTGTGCAATGAAAGGTTCCCCTTAAATTGATAGCTAAGGGCCGTTCAAAAACATCCTGTTATGCCGCTGTATGACCTATATGTGGTTATAGGTCTTTGCGGCTATTAACCTTTATTACACTGTACTTAAGTATAGGAGTATATACTAAAGTAGTCTTATGTCTGTACTTTTTTTTTGAATTCTATCCTACTACCTCAAGTTAGAGACTGCCGATGCTGATAGAAATATACTCATGTGGATGGTTGCTCCTATCCATTGCAGAGAACTGCATTTTAAAAAAAAGGAAAAAATTATGAAAATGAATATCAAACAAAATAGTACAAAACTAGCGATTGTAGCTGGCATTTTAGTTGGCTCGGCTGGTCTTACTGTGCCAGTATTCGCGGATACTGAAAACTCAAGCATGCAAGTAACAGCTGGTATAGGTAAAAACTGCGTAATCGAGACCACAAACATAAGCTTTGGCTCATATGACCCAGCTAATGTAAATGCAACAGATCACTTGGATGCTACAGGAACGATTACTACTACCTGCACAATAGGCACAGCTGGAGAAGTATTAATTAATTATGGCGCAAACGTAGCTATTGATTCAGAAGATCGCCGTATGGTAGGCACAAATACTTCAGGCTATCTTGGTTATGAAGTTTATAGCAATAGTGACCGAAGTACCATCTGGTCCGGTGACGCTGAATCAGGCGTAGATATTACCGCTGCTGGTGTGGGTGAGGAAATGACAGTTTATGCTAGAATTCCGGGTGGGCAAACTTCTGCTGCAAATGATAGTTACACTGACACATTAACTGTGGTGGTTTCTTATTAATAGCTATAAAAATTCAGGCCGCTTGCGGCCTGAATCTCACTTGTGGGATGCCACAAATTAAGAAGAGTGAATATGCGTATAAGCCGAACAACATTTAAAATTATGGCCTTGTCAGCTTTACTAATAAGTACTGCCAATCTCAACTTGCCAGCTTATGCTTTTACAACAACAGCAGACATGAATATTTCAGCTGATATTAACGCGTCCTGTATCATGAGCAGCACAGATTTAGATTTCGGTGACTACGATGCTACTGGCGTAAACGTAACAGCAGACCTCACGGCTACTGCAACAATATCAACTACCTGCACTTCAGGTACAAATGGCGTTATATCTATGAGTGGGGGTAGCCATGTCTTATTTTGTATGAGTTCGAAATGTCATCGCCAAATGGCCAACCAAGATGAAACTAGTTTCCTAAGGTACAACATTTACACTAATGAAAGTCTTTCCTGGGGATCCGTATGGTCTGACAATACCTCAGCTACGAATGAAGTCGTCCAAGTGATAGGTTCTGGCGTTTCCCAGAATACAACTGTCTATGGTGAAATTACAAAAAATCAAAGAAATGCTGCGGCTGGAAGTTATACTGATACAATCACTATAACTCTAAATTACTAATGCTGAGCCGAGTAATTATAAATGCCGTTTTTGGCCTGTTTGTTTTCCTAGTAGGAGCCACCGTAGTTAATGCAGCCGCTATTGGTGTGAGCCCGGTGCGTGTAACGCTTTCTGATAAGCAGAAGATTGGCACAATAACTTTGCGCAATGATGGTACTGATCCAGTGCCAATGCAATTGGAAGCGTTGAAATGGTCAAAAGAGGAAGGCGAAGATGTTTTTACGTCCACCCGTGAGTTGATTGTAAGTCCACCTATTTTCACCATTCCGGCTGGTGGCTCACAGTTACTTCGAGTTGGACTGCGGGGTGCTCCTGATGCGAAGCGCGAGTTGGCCTACCGTATCTTTCTACAGGAATTGCCACCGCCACCAAGCCCTGATTTTAACGGGGCAAAAATGCTTATGCGTGTCAGCCTTCCAGTGTTTGTATTGCCCAAAGTTGCAGCTAATCCACTGTTGCGCTGGCAAGCAGTCCGTACTTCAGATGGATCACTCAAAATAAGCTTAACCAATGATGGTAATGCTCACATCCAAATCATCAACTTCAGTCTGTCAAAGCCGGGTAGCGCGCAACCTTGGATATCCCAAAAGGCCTCAGATTACGCTTTAATCGGACAGAGCTTAGATTGGATCCTGCCGGCTAGTGCAGATTACTCCATACCGAAGTCGGGTACTACCATTCAGCTTTTCGCAGAGACAGATGCCGGTGATATTGAGGCTGAAGTCTTGGTTTTACCTTGATAGGGGCACGGCAATGGCCGTCCTCCATAGAACTTATACCTGTATATTCATAAATGTACGCCTACTTCTGGTAAGCATGTTGATGCTAAACCCTTCTATGTCGTTGGCGCAAGGCACGTCGCTTGAAATAGAAGAAGTTTTCTTGGATGTATTTATTAATGATCAGCACAAAGACACGATCCTTTTGCTCCGTAACGAGGATCGTTTATTCGCAGCGGGGCAAGATTTACAACGTTGGCGCTTGCACTTGCCCAATACTAACCCTTTAACGTTCTACGGTGAAGATTTCTACGCACTTGACGCCCTACTGGGTCTCACATTCAAATTAGATGTATCTACACAAACACTAGCGATGCAAGTGCCGCCACGCTTATTTGAAGCCACGCTTTTAAATGGGCAGGAATTTGATTTTAGCGCGCCCTCGCTTGCATCTCCTGGAGGATTTATTAATTACAGTTTGTTTGCAAATCATGCAGAGGGGTTAACCAATACTAGTGGGTCGCTGGACTTAAATAGATTTGGTAGTTGGGGCTCAGCCCGGACTCGTATTTTGGGTTCAGACCTCAATGAACAAGCTAGTGTCATCCGGCTTGAAAGTACCTGGACGCGTGATAAGCCAATGGAACTCACTAGACTTCGTTTCGGTGATGCAATTAGCGGTGCGAGCAGCTGGGGCGGTGTGGTGCGTTTCGGTGGCGTCCAATGGGCGACTGATTTTTCTCTCCAGCCAGGTTTTATGACTTCACCGCGACCGAAAATTTCTGGTGAATCTTCGCTACCCTCCACGGTGGAACTTTATGTTGATAATCTCTTGCGTATGAGACGTGAAGTGCCCAGTGGGCCATTCACTATCCAGGATCTACCAGTAATTAACGGCCAAGGAGATGCACAATTGGTGGTACGTGACATTTTGGGGCGTGAGCAGGTTATTACACAGCCTTTCTTTACCAGCTCAAGACTTCTTAAGCAGGGACTGCAAAGTTATTCTTACGAGTTAGGTTTTGTGCGTA
>ENA-ORDR01001020-ORDR01001020.1-marine-metagenome-genome-assembly--contig:-NODE-1020-length-13578-cov-3.400859_pt1 | contig 13578 bp, 10 predicted proteins | sample MGYA00240993_ERZ508538 | MGnify/ENA primary metagenome ERZ508538 (study PRJEB26207, sample SAMN05421999) | marine metagenome | isolation source: Monterey Bay, California, USA | place: USA:Monterey Bay...
GCCTGTCGTTTTTTCGGGAGTTTCTTGAGTCTCTTTAGGTGGTCTGTTTCTAATTGCTTTATAAAGTTTTGGAGGAGGGCGAACATTCTTTATATTAGCTTGTTATTTTTTACCTAAGTCCGTGTATTGTTTGATAAAAACTAAAAAACATACTTAAGGACTTCGCTCGTATAGAATATATAACAAAGATGCTTGATATTATCAAAACAGAAAAAGCCAACAAAACTCTCAACTCTATTTATCATGACTACATCAGTTATTGTAAAGAAAACGATTTCACCATGGGGTGGGATATTCATAGGTTCAAAGTTTCATTAAAACATACATTTGAAAATGATTTTGAGTGCTTTCACAAGTTAGTGAAAGAAGATGCGATAAAATGGGCTAAGTGTGGGGCATTTTCCTCAAACGAAGAAGCTTGGAAGTTTTCCTGGAATCAAGTTTTCCGTTTCACTCAACAAATCACGGGTTTTCTTTTTGATGAAGTTTACCTCAAGGAAGTCGAAGCTGAGACAGATAGTGATGATGAGGTGGTTGGGTCATTACCGAAATTACCGACCTACACAGGACCGTTCTCCGCGTAAGTTTATGAAAATAGCAAAGTTTTTAATACAAAATAATCGTACATATTTCACCTACTCGTATTTTTTATCATCTCAAAAATAATCTTACTTAAAGATACAAGACATAATACAGACATAACAAGATGAACCAAGCAAGACAATACTCACAAAAACCAGGGGCAATCAGGGAACGAACCCGAATGACCGATATTGAAACGAAGTGGAGGAAAGACCGCGCGAGATTACTCGTGCGTGTGAGAGCAGGGGCTGTCCCGAACGAGGACAGTCAGGAAAAATACAAACTCAGTTTGGCGGAAATAAATGTGGTAAGAGCCGATGCTGGACTTCCAGAATTAGACCGCCCGTACAGAGTCAATGCGTTTGCGGGTATGATGGCGATTAATGCTGAAACCGAGCGCTTACAGGGTGAAGTTTTGGAACAAATGAACCTCACACAAAACCTCAGGGACGATGTGCGGGGATTGGACCAACGAATGAAACAGATGGTTGTTGAAGAACAAGGGCGTCGTGTCGTTGTTCCTGCCGGAGAACAATTTACTTTGGAGACAATTCACGACCACTTTTGGATGCCTGTGGGTTCGGAGGGGAAACCAAGAGGATGGGAAATTGATAGGGCAGGGAAACGGGCGAGTGAGACCACGATTAAGATACGGTTCGGGTCGAAGAAGAACTACAGGTCGGGACAGATTTACAACTTTTTTACGAAGTATATGAGCGACGAGTGTTTTAAGAATGTGAGGAACTGTCTCAAGAGAGCAAAATTAGAACCTGTTTTAACAAAAATACGCGAAGATGAATTGGCGAATCCAATCACGACTTTGAATTATTTACAGGCGCTTTTCGTTCTTCTCAACAATTACCCCGGTCTCTTACCCGAGTTCAAACCCGATTTGGATTGGCTCAACAGTTTCAACGCGAAAGCAAAACTCGCCACCTCGGCGTACATTGCCGAAAAGACGAAATACACAATACCGTTCAATTTTACGCAAATCAAGGAACTGTTTGAAGACAGGTTTGGTAAAAATACCGACCCTTACACCTACATTTCAATCTATGAAGAAGCACCTTCGCGCGATGATTGGGGTTTGGTTATGATTAATCCACCGGCTATGGACGGTCAAAAGGAGAAGAAAATGAATTATATCGTTCGGGGCGACGATGGGATTTGGACCTTTTACTTGAATGTGTATAAGACGGCAAAGTTTTTTGATTTCAAAAGGTTTGATACGCAGTTCAGTCCCGAAGTCAGTAAAATTATTGACGCACACATCAAGAGAAACAAGTACAAAGATGGTGACTATATTTTTGGGAAACCAAAGAAGGGCGGGGGAATGAGTAGTATTGTTGCGGGTTGGTTGATTGATGCGGGTGTTAAGGACGGAAAACCCGCGAAAGAAACTGAAACTCCGGGTGCTATAAATATTTTGAGACACGCGTATGTGACCGAGTATTTTCCAGATAGTGACCGACAAAAATTGAGTGAAGCTTTGAAACACTCACCTCTCACGACACCCTTCTATGTTCGTGAGATTGACCCAAAACTCACCGAGAAGATGTTGGAAATCCAGAAGAATAAGATTTCCTACGAGGAACGCGAACCGATGATTATGACCCGTTCCAAAACGCGAAAGAAAAACTAAATTAATTTGATATGTTATTAAAGAAATACTTACTCTATTATACAAAATGCGTACAACAGTTATTTACAAACTTTATTCGGCAAAGATTAACAAATCCTTTATCTCATACACTACCGATATGAAACGGGCGATGTGTAATTTGAAATGCTACAAGAATACGGGTCGCGTTCATAGGTCAAAATCGGCAGACATAATCGCCCAAGACGATGCGGAATGTATCGTGCTTCAAAGATACGAGGATGCTCCAAATCGCAATTTCATTTTGGGCGAACTCAATAAGTTCAAGGCGTTAGAAGACCAAGATGTTCTCGTGAATAAATTGATATTCTTGAAAAGTAAAGAAGTGAGACTGAAAGAGAACAGGGAAAAGTACCACGAAACGAACGCGCAACTTAAGTACTACTACGCGAACAAGTTCAAAATCAACAGGGCAAATGTTTTGAAAAAAATGAAGAAAACGGGTCGACTTCCTCAAGAGGGAACTCTCAGAAAATATGAGATTTCTCAGGAGGAAGTAGATGCGTGTATTTGATTGATATTAAAATATACTTAGAGAATAAAAGACAATATAATGTATCAAGTGATGTTTCTAAACAATAAATATAAGTGTACTGAACGCGTAAGCGTTCACAATCTGAACCGAATGATTAGTCATTTGGAGAAGACCCCTAATCTCCAACAGGATGAAAAAAAATATAACGAGTTCCAATTACTCAAAAAGATAAAAAAACGGGCTGGTCGAGACGGTTCGTATGATGTTAATTTTTCGCTAAAGGATTACGATACGGCGAATACGAGAGCCTTAGGACGATTGTACCCAGCGGGTGCTTCTTTACAGTACCTGGGTAAAGACTACCGCAAAGCGTTGGTGTGTGATGAATACACCGATATTGATATTGCGAACGCACACCCTTCGCTTATCAATCAAGTTTTCAAAAAAGAGAATATTGAGTGTAAGATGTTAAACGACTATGTGGAAAACAGAGAGAAGTTTCTCGAAGTTGCGGACAAGACAGAATGGACGGCGTTATTGAATAACAGAGTTCCAAACGAAAAGGCAAGTGATTTGGAGAAGGCATATTGGAATGATGTTATTTCGTGTGCCTTGAAACTTTTTGAACGACCTTTCTACACGACATACCTAAAGAAGGGCGAGAAAAGAAATCCAAACAATAAACTCGGATGGGCGATTTCGCAACTGGCGACCGATAGAGAACGCGATACCGTGAGTGCTGCGATGATGTGTTTAGCAAGTCTCGGGTACTCGCTTGGGACGCTCATACACGACGGGTTCTTGGTGGAAGATTTGAGTGTAAGGGACGAGGATTTACGAGAAGCTGAAAAATACACGGAGGAGGCGACGGGCTACTCAATACAATTGGTTCGAAAACCTTTAACCGATTTTAATCGAGAGGAAGTGTTTGGAAGTGATGATGAGATTGAGGAAAACGGAGATACGCTCGGTGGAGACCGCGAGAATGCGGAGGCATTCTTGAAATGGATGACGGATGAAGGACACGCGTTTGTTCGAAATGGGAAAGAAGTTTGGTGGTATTGTCCCGAAAACGGGGTGTATTCCCAGGATTTAATGGGGTTGCGAATGTTTATGGGCGATTGTCTTTTGCTGGATGACGAGTACAGGTGTATGACGAAGAAGCAGGATAATATGAAAGTTCAGTTTATGGAAATGATACCAAATGATAGTGAATTGTACGAGAAGATGTTTCATTCGACTTATCGAAAACTCGCGTTTCAAAATGGTATTTATGATTTTGAAAAAGAAATGCTCGTGGAGTTTTCACCCGAGTATTTTTTTACTTTCAAAGCTCCCGTGGAATTGAAACTGAAAGGCAACGAGAAGATGAAGGACGAAGTCTATCAAAAGCTTTTCGTTGATGTGTTTGGAGACCCAGATGTACGCAAGGGAGAATTGAACTACGCCGTGGAAGAGAAAGCACACGACAAGGCACAGTATTACCTCAAGGTTCTCGCAAGAGCTATTGCTGCAGAAATATACGGTAAAGATTTCTTTGTCGTTGTTGGTGAGGGTAATAGTGGTAAGGGCACAAACACGGATGCGCTTTTCGGGGCATTTGGTAAGTTTGTCGATAACATTAATGCTGGGTGTCTCACCAAGAAGTTGGGAGACGATGCGGCGAAGGCGAGGTCGTGGATGGTTGCAATCAAAAATACGCGGATTGTTGTTGCAAACGAAGTTTCGATGGATGTTTCGTTGGACGCCTCCGTTATTAAAACACTTTCTTCGGGTGGTGATGCAATTACGGCGAGACAGAATTATGCGAATGAAAGTACTTTTCGATTACAAACGACTGCTATTTGTTTCGTAAATGATATGCCTAACATCAAGGGAGTAGATGACGCTACAACAAACAGGCTCAAGTATCTCGAAACTTCCTATTCGTATTTGGAAGGCGAACTGTACGAGAAACAGAAAAAGAATAAAAATGTGAGGAAAGCTGACCCTACTTTGAAGAGTGAATGGTTGAAACGCAAAGATGTTTTGGAAGCATTTGCATCCTTGGTCGTGGGTGCGTACGAAAGAAATAAGCCCGTTGCACCTGAATGCGTTGTGAAGGCAAGTAGGGAATGGACGGAAACTGACGATTGGAAGGAAAGATTTACTGGACTGTTTGAAGCGACTGGGAATGATAATGATGAAATGACTCCGAAAGAAGTTTATAAGATTGCAAAGAATAACGGCATCTTAGCAAGTGAGAACAAGATGAGTAGAATGATGACCCAGATTGGTTTTACGACTACTTCAATTACACGAAGGGGTAAGAGAGTTCGCTATTATAAAGGTGTAAAAGAAATGGACGATAGTAGGGGTTGGGTTGGTTATTAATACCCACTACGCAATCACGACTACGCATTCAATTTAAAAGTCCCTATAGGGGATTGCGAAAATCTAAATTATAATTTTAGCAAATCGAAAGATTGTAGGAAAAGTTTTGAAATCGATGCGTATGCGTGAATGCGTAGTATCCTTCCACATACCCGTCATTCTCGTCTCATTCGTGTATGGTTCGTGGTAAATGAAAAATCCGCAAAAAATATAAAGTTTCCATTACAATATATTTTCCGTGTGTATTGTAATGAAGACCAAGTCCATACCAAACTTGAAGTTCAAAGACTTGGGGAACGACGCTTTCAGCGTATCTACCCCAACCGAACACATCTCTTTGAACTCGGTTATTCTTCTTGTCGCGAAAAAACAAAGTGGTAAGACTTTCTTTGCGTCCAATTTGATGAACCAATTAAAACAGGTGAAGGCGTGTGATAGAATATTTGTGATAAGTGATACATTCAATTCCAATAAGAAGATGATGGAGCATTTAGATATAGACCGCGAGGACATCTTCTCGCCGAACGACCCGAATGTTATTCCCGAGATTACAAAACGAATTGAAGCGGAAAGAGATGACTTGCTTGAGTATCGCCAAAACTTGAAAATGTATAATCAGTATAGACAAACTTTGGAACAAGCAAACCGATATGATACAGATATCACGGAAGAAATGCTCTTGTTCTATAATCCAGATACGGGACGCTTTGAGAAACCGAAACATAAGTATAACGGGAGGAAACCCGCGATTTTTATATTTTGTGATGATATTCAAAGTAGTCAATTGGTTGGCGATAGAAAGTTTAGAAACTTTGTTATTAAACATAGACACATAGGCGCTTTTGAGAATGGCGAACCGCCAATAGGCTGTAGTATGATTATCGCGGTCCAAAACTATACAACTCAGGGCAATGAGGGACTTCCGAAGGCGATTAGAGGAAATGCGAACTGCGTTGCCGTTTGGAAAACTGGAAATGTAAAAGAGTTGGACTTATTAGCCACAGAATTATCCGGTCAGATTCCCAAGAAGGATATACTTGATGCTTACGAGTACGCTATGAATAAAGAACCAGGTAATCGCCATAACTTTCTTTTCATAGACCTTACGCCGAAGAAAGAACACCCGTCTCCGTTTCGGTTCAACTATAACGAGTGGATATTACCTTGACCCGCACATTTTGCCTTTTTATTTTTCAACCAATTAAGTTCGTTCCCCCCACATTTTTTCTTAAGCCTTAATAAAGAATGACGAAGCCTAAACACCTGTATGTCCCACCCGAGGAACGAACGGGTAATCAAGTAAGAACACCAGCACAGTTAGAGGCACTCGCAAAAGGGAGGGCACGTTATATGGAAAAGGTGAATGCGAGAAAAGAAGCGGAAAAGAAGGAAAAAGGTGAAGAGGAGGAAAAGGAGGAAAAAGAAGTTGACGCAGAGGTTGATGAACCACCTGAACCCGAAGAACCACCATCACCACCACCGTCGCCACCACCAGAGCCTGAAGAGCCCGAACCTGTTCCAGAAAAACCAGCACCACCACCACGAGAACCTTCGCCACCACCACCGCCTCGTGAACCATCACCCCCACCTCCACCTCCACCACCGCCAAAAGAGAGAGTAAGGTTTGATGCTTCTTCAGGATATTACCTTTACGAATAAAATCTTCGTTAATCACAAAGATGACTATAGATAGACACCACTATAAGTACATACACATAGAAAGCACAAACCATAAGTCGGGGAATGATTTTAGAGTGAAAGTACCACACGGTTTGAACGCCTGTACGCGTGTCGCACTACAAAACTTTTCAATACCTAACACTATTGGAAACACCTACGGAGCACTCTCCAAACTGTATTGGGTAGAGTTTATGAAAGATAATGCTACATCTGGCGTTGGTGATTGGTCTACAAAGTTGTTCTATATAGACCTCTCTGATGTTCCATCATATACGCAAAACGCTGAAATCGCAACCTTCATAAATGATAAACTTCAAAACGAGGTGTATGACTTTGATACAAAAACAGTTGGGACACACAGCTTTGGCGCGGAAGACCCGCTTAAAATTGATTTCGTATATGACGAATCCAATTATAGTTTTAGTTATACCGTGAGTCAAACTACACTCACGCAAGATTTGGGTGTTAAGGTCTTCAGTCCGTTAATATATCAAAACGACGCGGCTCTATGGAATCATTTTGGTTTCAACGAAATTGACCATATGATTGCTCTATATTCGGCGAATTATTTATTAACTCCAGCAGAATCCGTCGTTTTATTAAACAAGACACACAAAACAATTTACCCATTAGCAGCCGATGTACCAGCTGGTGTGGAAAACTACACAACATATTCAATATTCAACAGAACCAGACCATACTTAAGAATTGCTGGTGTTCCCAGCTTAGAAAACTCCTTAATGGATAGAACTTCAGAAAGCGACGGACACAGTACCCACGAAAACCATTTTTCTCAACTTTACATTTGTAGCGATACTTTGGGTACGGACAGTATGTTGTGTAATAACGACACAGCCGTGCCGACGAACATACTTGCGTGCGTGATGAACGACCAACCAAAGTTCAGTTATTTGAACTACCAGACGAACACACCCGCGTGGAACAAATTGAACGATACAAAAGTCCAGGAGTTTGATATAAAAATACGCGACCACCGCGGTCGGGATATACCTACGGAAAACCTTCCCAATTTCAATATGACCTTGGTGTTTGAAACGATTGATGAAATTGATTACCAGAAAGAACATACCAAAGAATACCTGAGGGAGGCGTACAGGAAAGAGCACAATTACAGAAAATAATAATCTCGCGATATAGTACAACAAACAACAAATATGTCGGCTTTACCAAAAGGTTTAATTAGCAGAGAAATGACGAAAGGGGTGGCGGGTGTATCGACCGTGAGAAATACCCTTCTTCCAGTCTCCCAAGCACCATTCGCACCAGACGGAAACAACAGGGTAATTTTTGAAATCCCATCTTTACACAACGCGTTTTTGACGCAACGAAGTTATTTTACTTTCACTTTGAAAACGAATGCGAATACCACCAAGTTCTTTAGAGGTCCTATGTGTCCCTTCAAACGAATGGTCGTCAAAGCTCCAAACGGGCAGATTTTGGAAGACCTGAACGATTTCCATCTCTTTACCAAGGTAAAAGATGTGCTTTACAAATCCAAGTGTGATTTGGAAAGCGAGTTCGCAACAACGAAGTCTTCCCTCGCAGTAGACCAGGCGATGTGGGATACAGAACAACAAACCTTTATTGAAGGAAGTGGTGTTCCAGTTATTTTCAAACCACACTCGGGTTTGCTCGGCGAAGAGCAACAGTTCTTTATTCCAGTCAACCAAATCGCCTCCTCGGCGGGGTACGCTTTACACATTGAACTTCACTTGCTTGACGCTCAAGATTTTGTGTATTCAACTGCGGCGACAACGCCATCGTACCAAATCACCGCGATGACGTATGAATGCGAACTCGCCCAATTGTCTAACGAACTTATGCGAGATGTTATAGGCACGAAACAAATTGCGATTCCATACAAGTATGTTCGTTCGCACCACAATCAACTCAACGGTCAACAATCCTATAATGTCCGCATTACCGATGCGGCGCAGAACTTGGAGAATACCTATTCCATTATTCACAAACCACAGGCAATCCAGACGAGTGTTGCTTCAAATAACGAACACAACAGTAATTCCGAGCCAACAACGTTCTATGGCGGGAGAGAAACTTGGGAAGGCGATGAAATCGGTGGAGCCGATGACGACTTGACGAAGTATGTGTTTAAATACGGAACGAAGTTCTTTCCAAACGCACCAGTTGAGTTGGACGGACGCAACAAAACACTTGCGCTCCAATCGGCTATTTCGCAATTGGGTTTGAGAAACCCCGTTGCCTCGCAACCACTTTACGGTACGAACAATATGGGTACGAACTGGGACACTCGCGATTTCGTCCTCGTCAATTCGTTCAAGACGACGGGTGATAGAGTTGAGAACGGCATCAACACGGCAGCGACTTCCGCTCCAATTGAGATTGACCTTTCCTTCGCCCAAGCGACGCAAAACAAACAACTCATTACCTTCGTGGAACAAGCGAATACACTTTACATTAAGAACGACGGAATCTCTTCTATGGTGAAAGGTTAAATAATATTTTAGTATAGTAGATATGAATTATCAAGAACGCTCTGGTTTTGAACCATACGATATGAGTTGGAACGACGACGAAAGCACCCCTCGTACCGACCTCGGCGATTTATTGAATCCAACCGGGGAAGCCTACGAGATGCCCGAAAGTCGGTCTCCAACTCCTATTGATACGCCCGATGAACCAGGCGACACAGAAGACGAACACGATGTACCACACCCATCTCAAGAGACAGATTTGAAGAAGGACATACACCATAACTTTTCACAAGTCTCCAATCTCGCGAGTATGCTTGAAGGCGTTGAAAGTACGACCGAAAGTGTTTCACAACATAAGTACAGTCGCTTAGCCCAAAGTTCGTACGACTATTTTAACAGCAAAGGAAACGCTGACCTTGTAAATACCAACTTGAAGAACCCAAAATATTCACACATAAACGATTTGAACGGTTTTGAGTTGGATAAGGAGCTCAGTACCCTTGATGATGCTGTGCTACATAATAAATTGACGGGCGAAACCGTCATCTCATTTCGCGGCACAACCTCTAATATCAAAGAGACGAAAGCGTTTCTCAAAGATTGGGAAGTGAATAGTAAAATTATGTTTAATCCAAAAAGTGCCGAAAATACGCGGAGAATGAAAAACGCTTTTTCCAATACCGAAAATGTACTAAGCAAATACGGCAAAGATAATGTAAAAGTTGTGGGACTTTCACAAGGTGGCTATGTCTCATCTTCCGTCGCGCAAAAGTTGGATTTGGAAGGACACCATTATAATCCCGCCATTTCCGTCCGCCAAATCAACCAAAACAAGAAAGGTATGTTCTTCAAAAATACTGCCGAACAAAACATTTACAAAACACATACCGATTTCGCTTCACCACTCGCGTACGATAGACACATTCAAAAGAACTTTAATGTAAACACGGTCAATTATAACCCCGAAATAACCGAACGAAGTCCCTTTGTCTCTACACACTCGTTGGAGCAATTTACCCCGACCGTGGAAGAAGAACTCGGTAAAGGAATGGTGAGATGTGAAAGAAACACTTTGGTTTCAAGTTTCAAAAATAGTCTCGGTCCAGCGGTAAATGTAGGCGCACAGGCGTACAGCGCAGGTAAGGATTTCCAACAGGACATAAAAGAAGGCGGAGGCGTCGCCGTAGAAACCGCCAAGATTGGTTTAGACGCCGCGAAGAACGCCGAGGAATACGTGGTTGATAATATGATTATGGACGCAGGTATTGCCGCAGCTCCAGAAACTATGGGCTTATCACTTCTCGTTGCCGGGGCAGCCACGGTACTTCACAACCTCGCGGTTGATAGTATTGTAAATGTCGCAAAGAAAGGCGTCAGCAAGATAAAGCACTTCTTCAAGAAACTTTTCTAAGGTATAGTAAAGATGGTTTTTATCAACAAACTTGCAGACCATTCGCACCACGACGATTTGAGAGTTGATGACGAACTCGTCGTTCAAAAGCTCAAATTACCCGCAAACGCAACCGTTGAAGGCTTGACCGTATCTCACATTTCTGGACTCAGCGACTCTTTAGGTAATCTGACGATTGACGAAAGTGCCTTACTCGCCGATGTAAATACCCAAATCGCCGGAAAAGCAGATGCGAGTAGTGTTTATACGCAAACTGAATTAGATACTATTCACGCCACTTTCGCACCCGCTTCAACAACTTATACAAAAACACAAGTTGATAATGGTTTGACCGCAAAGTTAGATGCGACAACATATAGCAGCGGAATAATACAGAAAGCTGATGTGACGGATTTGACGGCATTACAAACGACGGTTTCTGGGAAGGCAAACCAATCTGATGTAGATACATCACTCGCATTAAAAGCTGACCTTTCAACCGTCAATACCTCCTTGGATACAAAACTTGATACGAGTGTTTTCAATACACAAATCGCGACAAAAGCCGACCTTAGCTCACTTCAATCAACCAATACTACTCTTACACAGAAGGCAAACCAAACCGATGTAGATACATCACTCGCATTAAAAGCTGACCTTTCGGCGTTGAATAGTACAAATACCACACTCACTACGAAAGCAAACATCACGGATATGAATAGTGCTTTAGCTTTGAAAGTAGATACGACAGATTTCAACACTCTAACGGCAACGGTGAATACGAAAGCCCCACAAGCATCGCTGGATACGACGAATACCAATTTAGGTACTTTGACGACATCTGTAGCATCACTTACGACCGCAGTAAATAGCGAGGCTCTCATTCAAAACACAAACAGCGACGTGATAATCCCACAAAGGGGTATTCCGTACCCACCCAAAAATATTACAATCCCAACAAATAGTTATATAATTCATAATTCAGCATTAAGCCCAACTTTATGGGATTTTTCTTGGACTATAGGCGCAACTGATTTTACGAATGTAAACGGTTTGAAACGAAAGGTATATGGTGTGGGCGATTATAACTTAAGTACCACTCACCAACCAACCTCAGAGGTGGCGTTTACTTGGGTCGAACTCACACTACCATACGCCGTCGTCGCGACAGGGATAGAAGCCGTGCGAAGGACAGATGGGGCAACAGGTACAAGTTCAGCATACCAATCTTGGAATGTATCTGCCGCCACAAACAACGGGTGGGTGGATTTGAATATGGATAATTCCGTGTTTGAAACAGCTGGAAACCCCGCGTATTATCCCACTCAGTTTCGTGAAATAACTGGAAACACAGTCAGTTCAAACAGATACAGAGTCTTCCGAGGTGCTGACGAAATTGGGAAATATTTTGACGGTTTCCGCATATACTCAAAAGACGAAAGTCCTCCAGCAATACCGTTAGGTGATGTGATTGAAAGTCTCATAGAATTAAATACCTTCCATTAATATAGACGAAGAATGACCTTTATAAACAGAAGGATAATTAAGCGACCAACTTTGTTTGCTACAAGCCGACGAAACTTCGGCAACTTACTCACACACTACGAAACGGGACAGGACGACGGAACAACGCCCGAACCCGGACCCGACCCCGACCCAACGACCCCGATTTCATTTACCGTAAGCTGGGCGACAAATGGCGGAATCATTCAAGCGAATCTGGTTGGTATTCAAGATGGCGACGGAACGGAAGTTATAACTTTAACCCGAGACGATGGTAGTATTTTAGCAACACTCGCAAGTGGTTCGTTAGGTAATCATACTTTACAACACGATGAAGGCACGAACTATAACACATATACATACACTATTCGGTTAGATGGCGTGATTGAATCTACATTCTCACGAGACTACCAGCCTAATGTACCAACATTTACGACCAACTTCTTTTCAAATACCGCAAAAATAATATCGTGTGGTATAGAAAATATTGTAAATCCACACGACAGTTATTCTGTACGATTGGCGAGACCTGACGATACAATTTTAGATACGCAAGTACTGAACGATGCGTCCTCGTTCTTCCTTCAATTTACAGAAAGTGATTACGGGACATACGATTATAAATTGCTTCTATCCAAATGGACGACAACTTCAACATCTAACCCGAATATCCCACCCGAAAGTTATTGGGTGGATACAGTTATAGCAACGCACCAACATATTTTTGTGAGACCCGAACCAACTTTCACAACGAGTTGGACGAAATCTGGTCTTACCATCAACGCCGACTTATCAAGTATCACGGGCGCACACCCCGAGTTCTACGCGTATCTTTGTAGAGATGACGGAACGACTCTTGCGACGCACCACTTTCAAACAGGTCAAACGACCACATCACTCACATTTACCGAGGCAGATTATGGAACTTATACCTACCAGTTAAAACTTGGTACGACAGTCGTCTCAACACACACAGAAACCTATGTGAGACCAACCCCTACTTACACAGCTTCGTTCAGTACGAACGAACTTACACTCACGGCGAGTATCACCAGCATTACGAACGCGCACAATTCGTTTGCGATTACCTTGGAGAGAGACGATGGAACTGTTTTACAAACACACACTTTGGCGGACGGAGAAACCAGTTTTACTTTTACCCAAACCGAAACTTCCTACGCAACTTTCAACTATATTGTTAAAATAAACGGAGCACAAACCGATACTTATTCGGCAACATACACTCCACCGCCAACACCAACCTTTGATATTGCCTTGACGAACGACGACTTGGCGATTACGGCAACACTCACAAACATCGTGAATCCAGACCCCTACTATACTCTTATGATACACGATGCGAACGACACACACTTGGACGGACACACGTTCGCAACGACCGACACGACCGTCGTCTTAACTTGGACGGAAACTTCGTACG
>ENA-ORDR01001023-ORDR01001023.1-marine-metagenome-genome-assembly--contig:-NODE-1023-length-13571-cov-4.632577_pt1 | contig 13571 bp, 13 predicted proteins | sample MGYA00240993_ERZ508538 | MGnify/ENA primary metagenome ERZ508538 (study PRJEB26207, sample SAMN05421999) | marine metagenome | isolation source: Monterey Bay, California, USA | place: USA:Monterey Bay...
CCCAGCCTGTGCATAAACCAAGAGTAACCTCAGGTTGACTAAATTTTGCATCATTAGATGCTATAACAAAATCACAAGCATGAAGATTTTCAAAACCACCCCCTACCGCTCCTGCTTTAGCTACGCCAATAACAGGTTTTTCAAGAGTTTCAATATAACGAAAAATTTCTCGCGCAAATTGACTAATCTCTCTAAATTCAACAGGAGTTAATTTCCAGTCAGCGTTTCCTACCTCTCCAAATACGACTGCTCCCAAATGAAAACCTTCTCCACCCACTGAAATAACAATTACTGATATATCTTCATCATTAGCCGCATCTTCAAGAGTTTTTTTCATTTCAAGGAGTATTTCAAGAGTCATTCCGTATTGAGGAGGGTTATCTTTAATAATTCTAGCAATACCGCCTCTTTTTTCATATTTGATTGAATTTAATTCCATAACTTACTTCCTCCAGGTGGCTTAATATTTAAAAATAATAAATAGATTAATTGATTAAAAAAATTTTAAAAGATTTATTATAAAGATTAATAATTAATAATTAATGAATTGATCTTTATTAATTTATTGCATTGGTGGGAATTTAAATTAATCTAATCTGATAATAAAAAGAGGATACTATTTTGACTATGAGCAGAATGTGGTTAATTTTAGTGCCCCTATTATTTTTTATATCAAGTTGTGATTCTGAAAAAAATATTCATTCAAAAGAAAAAGATTTCCAGCAGCAATTTTGGATTGAAGATTATACAAAAAATCTTAATTTTCCTTGGGCTATCACTTGGTTACCCAACAATGATTTATTAATCACAGAGAGATTAGGTAAAGTAAAATTAGCTCGTGATGGAAAAGTTATTAGCGAAATTGAAGGTGTGCCAGAAGTAATGGCAGATAGTCCTTTTGACGGTCTTCTTGATATAGAAATTGATCCTGATTTTATAATAAATTCATATATCTATCTTACATATACAAAAGGTTCTGCTACAGCAAGAGTGGGTGTTGTTTATAGAGCTAAGCTTGAAGGAAATCGTTTAATTGAAGGAAAGGAACTTTTTAACACCTCTCCTCCTGCGCCAACTGGTGGTCCAAATATAACGCGCATACAATTTCTTCAAGATAAATCAATGATCATTGCGGTTGGAGCTGGGGGTAATTCTGGAAATGGAATGGTTCAAAGAATTGATGGAGATATTGGTAAGATAATTAGAATATATAGAGATGGAACAATTCCAAATGATAATATTTTTGCCTTAGAAAATGAAAAATCAAAACCAGAATTATGGGCGACTGGTTTGAGGTCAATTGGAGGTTTTGCAATTGATGATAATAATAAGCTTTGGGCAATAGATATGGGACCTCAAGGTGGGGATGAATTAAATCAAATCGAACCTGGGGGCAATCATGGATGGCCAATAGTAACTTGGGGTTTTGATTATTCTGGTCGATCAATGTCTAATAAACAATCCTCACCAGGATTTACAGACCCTGTTTTAGTTTGGAGTCCATCTATCTCTCCCTTTGGCCTAACTTATTATAATGGTAATGCATTTCCGAATTGGTATGGTGATTTTTTTGTAGGAGTTTTAGGTGATCAAACAATTCTTAGGCTTAGGGTTAGTAACAGAAAAGTTTTACAGCAAGAAAACTTATTACCAGATCATAATGAGAGAATTAGAACGGTTGAAACTGGTCCAGATGGATTTATATATGCCGTAACAGACTCTTCGAATGGAAAAATTTTGAGATTAAGACCAGGAAGACCATCTAAAGAAGAATTTAAAAATGAATCATTACCATTTGATATGCCAAAAAATATAGGCCTCGGAGATAGGCTTAGAGAGCACGGAGTAATGCAAGATGAGAAAACTATGTTGGCTCTTCAGACGGGTTATAATAAAAAACGTGCTGAATTTATCTATAGTCAAAACTGTGTTAGCTGTCATAGCTTAAATGCTGGCGGGGAAAGTAAGATTGGCCCTCATTTAGAAGGCTTGGCGGGAAGACGATCTGGATCTTTACCTAACTATTCTTACTCTGAAGCAATGGCTTTAAATAATAGAACAAGCGTTATATGGGATGACAGAACAATAACGGCCTTCCTTACCAATCCACAATCTTATTATCCCGGTACAAAAATGATAGCTCCACCTCTGAGTTATGAAGATGCTCTTCAAATTGGTACTTTCCTAACAAGAGAGAAAAGTAAAAATTAGCACTATTAATTTTTCTTTAAAAATTTTTTTAAATCCTTAAATATTAAACTTCCAAAAAGAAAAATTCCTACATACCCAATTGATGGATAAATTAAATTTATAAGTTGTCCAAAAGGTAAAATGTTTCCTCCAAGCCAACAAACAAGAGAAATTCCTAAGGCTAATGTTCGGAATTGAATAGAGTGCTCTAAAGTAAAACGTCTGCAAACTGTCCATATCAACGGTGTGACAGTAGTATAAATTCCAAGAAAAATTATAATAGAAAATATTGAACTATAGGCAGGAAAAACTTTAGTAGCCAAAACAAGAATAGGGACCTCTGCTTCACTAACTAATTTGATATTACCCATAAGCGCAACAACTATTATGGTCATAGCGCTAATAAAAAGTATTGGACCTATTAGTGAGATCTTATTTACTTCGTTATCGTTTTTTATTGTAGCACCTACTAAAGGTAAAAAACCAAAAAGACCCGGTAAAGAGAATACTGCATATAGAATAGCAGAAAAAAACCAATTATCAGATGCTTTTAATGAAACTAAGCTGTTGGCATCTATAGCTCCTTGCTCAAGAGAAAATGATCCATCAAATAATGTTATAATCGCAGTGGTTAATGTTAGAATTACTATGATTGGTCCAATAACACCTAATAACCCTATAATTTTATTTAATCCGAGAATAAGTGTACCGGTTGCAAAGATTACCATCAGACTAGAGCCAAAAATCACAGGTATACCATATGCTTGTTCAAGTATTGCTCCGACACCAGCAAGCATAACTCCATAAACAGCAATAATCATGAGCATTACATACCATGTCATAAAAATACCAAGGTATTTGCCGCAGAAATATTGAAAAACATCTTGATTAGTTCTTAAATTACTATTTTTTCCAGCTCTCAAAAGTGAAAAGCATGTATAGATCATTAAAAAACCACAAATCAATAAACCTATAAAACCATTTAGTCCAAAACCAACAAAGAATTGCATAGCTTCTTGACCAGTTGCAAAAGCCCCGCCAATCAGAAGAGCCAAATATGCACCTGAAATACTAGCAACCTTTTTCCAATGATTATTCATATAAATTATAAAGCCACATAACTGATCTACCATGATCTATAAAACCGGTATCTTTTGATACCTCAGGATCTGAGAGAGTTTCAAGAAATTTTTCTAAAGAAGAATAATACCCTTCTGCAGTACCCTCATAATCATAAATATCAACTTTAATTACCTTAGAAGCTTTTCGAGACGCATCTTCATCTGCATGAAATTGTCTATAACCCTCTAAACCTTTTACATTTTCTTTTACTTCAGCCGCATGATGTTCTAACCAATGAAAATGCCAGTCATCTCTTGACCATTTTTTTGGTCGTCTTAGTACCATATTAAGAAAAAGTGACTCAGTTCCATCAACGATAATATGCTCCTTGCCTACTAAAGCTGCAGAATTAAATTGGTCAATTAAAGGCTCTACCTTAAAACCTAAGTCTTTAACAGCATCAATAAGACTATCAAAGGGAACTTCTTCACCTCTTAATTCAAATATTACATCAAAATTCGGTTGTTCAGGTAAATCATCTGGTTGTCCGTCCTGAGGTACACTTGCTGTTGGATCATCAGGCAATCTTATGGCTTGACGGTATTTAAGAATAGGAAATTTTTGTTTAATGATCTGCCACTCCTTAAAAAGAAGATCAGTAAGTATTTTTTTATTTTGAGGTTCTTTTAGGCTAAATAATAATTGAATTTTGTTTATCATTTTAAATTCAATGGGAGTAAGGAATTAATTCATCGGTTCTATAAGAACCTATTGATAATTCCGTTGCTACACTTGGCGCAATAGGCAACCAGCCTAACTCACTTCGAGCACGCTCAGATGTTATAATACATTCTATACAAGAAAGATCTGCTAATTCACCCATTGCTTCGCGTGCCTCTTCAAGAGGCCAACATACTACTTCGATATTGGGTCCAAAATAATCTGCAATAAGTGTTGCATAATCTTTGCTGCAGGTGACTTCATCTGATGCAGCATTATAAATACCTTGGGCAGACTCATTTGTTACTATTTTAAGATAAAGATCAGATAATGCATTGACATGTACACTACTTACTAAATTTGTTCCCTCTCCAATATGTAGAGATTTTCCAGTTTCTCTTGCACGAAAAATTAGTCCTGTCAGCCAGCCACCGGCATTACCATAAATAAGACCTGGTCTTACACTAGCCCCTCTAATTCCTCGACTTGATAATCCTACAACCTCGAGATCATGTCGTGCTCGCCAAGCGCGTAATGGATGGGGATCCTCAATTGGTTCACTTTCATCTCTTGGAACACCTTTTGTATCGTTATAAACAACGCTCGCACTGGTTGTAATAAAAACTTTACCAGTTTTGTCAAAAGCCTCGGTAACAGATGAAATAAAATTAGTATCAAGACTTTCCATATGCTCATCATGTGAGGCTCCGATATGAACCACGGCATCACAATTGTAAGCACTATCGCTAATTATTTCTGAATCAGAAAAATCGCCTGCGATCCACTTAACATTCTCTCTTTCTTTAAGATTAGATATATGATGCGGTCTCACAAGAGCATGAACTTCGTGGCCATGATTAACGAAATGCTCTAAAGCATTTCTCCCCGCATGACCCGTACAACCTGTCATTAAAACTTTCATTAAAATCTCCCTAATAAAAAAAATTATAATAGATTATCTTTAAAAATAAAATTATTTTCGATTAATCATTGCTCCATGTATTTTCTTTATTTGAGTACTTGCAGTTTTTTTAAAAAATGCAGGTATAAAATTATATTTCAATATCACTAAGAAAAAAGAAAATAATTTTAACTTTAAAAGTGCAATTAAAAAATTAGCCAGCAGTCTATAATAATTATAGATTAAAAGTTGGAGAAAATAATTATGACAAAACCTCTATGGGCATTAGCTTCCGGATGTGTTCCTGATGCTTTACCTTGGGATATTCCCCTTATAGCTCACTCAGCTGGATTTTTATCTTCTGGAATGTGGGTTGATCCTGAAACAACTTGGGATAAAAGTGCTTTAAAAAAAACTAAGAAATCACTTTCAGATACAAATATTCAATTAATAGATGTCGAGGTAGTTTGGTTAGATAAAACCAATCATATTGATGATAAACAAAAATTAATTATAGATATAGGTCTTGAACTAAAAGCAAAAAATATTTTAGTAGTCTCACGCCATGAAAATTATGAAGCATCAATATCTCAATTTCAAGAAATGTGCGAAAGAGCAGGTAAGGATATACGAATTTGTATTGAATTTGGTGAATTCACAAATATAAAATCTCTTGCAAAGGCTAATGAATTTATTAGTTTAGTTAACCATCCTTCAGCAGGAATTTTAATTGATTTAATGCACTTAAATCGGTCCGGTGACACTTTACCTGATCTTAAGGACGAACTCTATCCTTATGTACAGGGATGTGATTTCTGGCAAGAATCTAGCACTATGACAGGAATGGATTATATAGAAGCGGCAGTCGATAGTCGTTGTTGTCTCGGAGATGGTGAAGCAAGAACTAATGATATCAACTTAATGTGTCAGTCTGATAAAGATGTAAGCTTAGAGATTCGATCCATTAATTTAAGACAAAGATATCCCAATCCTTTTAAAAGAGCTGAGGCTATCTTTGAAGGGTGCAATAGGGGTCAATTTCTTTAAAATTAATTTATAAAATTACCATTATTGAATAATTCTAAGATCTAATTTCAGAAATTAGCCTAATATGCTCTGGAGTTGTAGTGCAACATCCGCCGATTACCTTACTCCCCATTGAGATCCATTCTTTTGCAAAATTTAAATACTCTCTTGGATTTATTTCAACCATATGGTGATAATGAACCTCACTAATATTTTCATATTTTTCTAATTTTTCATTTCTTGGAGAATGGACCGAAGAATTTGCGTAAACACCAATATCCGAAACACAAGACTTTAAAATTTCCAAGGACTTGGTAATGAGATTAGCATGAGCACAGTTAACAAGCTGACAATCAAGGTTATATTTAGATACCTCTAAAGCTGCATCGTATAATTTCTCTCCTGAGGGTATAAGAAGAGGATCAAGTCCACGAGTATTCCAACTTACCCAGGTCCTTTCAAAATATTTAGTTGCGATTTTTGCGGCAATATCTCCCTCAAAAATTGATGCCATTGTTTCGCATAAAATCACATCTACTCTATTCTTATAAATGTCTGCGAGTGTTTCATAAAAATCCTCCACTTCATTTTTACTTGGCGTAAGATCGGGTCGAAAAGAAACATTAATTGGAGGAAAACAACCTGCTATTAAAATATTCCTATCGCTGCTTTTGACTGCATCTTCTGCTAAACAAAGCGCAGTTTCACTCAATTTTCTATAATCTAAACCAGAGTCTTTCTCTTTTAATATTATTGGAGTTGCATAATAATTACTCGTTGTAATCACATCGCTTCCAGCTTGGATATTATCTTTATGGATATCAAAAATAAGCTCTGGCGCATCAATTAAAGCTTGAGCTGACCATATAGAATTTTTCCAATCAGGAAGGTCAAAGCCTTTTCTTTTTAACTCGCTAGCAAGTCCACAATCTAAAATATAAAAATCACTCAGCTTCTACCCTCCCAAGTTTAGCTTATATAGAATCTAGCTTAGCTAGAGAAAATATTTTAGACTAGAGATAACATTAGTCTACTTAATTCACCCGGGCATTCAAAGAAAGGGAAGTGCCCCGACTCATCTATAGTATAAGTTTTACTAGAAACATGATTTACGAAGTTTTCTAATTCTTTTAAATCTACTAACTTATCTTTACTTCCTAGGATAATTGAAACGGGCAAATCTAAGCTTTTCAATTCGCTTGAGCTTAATTGATAGTTGTTACATGCTTCTAAATCATCCAACATGATTAAAGCTTCTTTTTGTGGAAATATATTTTTAATACCTATTAGCCTTTTATAAAGTCCATATTTAATAATAAAGCTCGAAGCCTCACCGTTACTTATTTTAGCTTTTTCGATTAAAAATTTAGATACTTTTATAGGATAAATACTATTAAGTAAGATTAATGATTTGGCTTGATAGCTATGATGAATCAACATATCCATCGCAATTAAACCTCCCATACTATGACCACAAAGAACTAAGTTATTAAGGTTATAGCTCTTTAGTAGCTCTATTAAAAACTTACTATAAAATTGAATATTATTACATGAGGTTCCATGTGAACTTCCATGTCCAGGTAAATCAATAACCAGAGGTGGGTTATATTCAGATTCTGGGAAATTTAATGCTCTAATAAATCTATGATCCATACCAGCGCCGGGGATAAAAAGTATAGATTTTTTTTTAGGATCAATTAAATCAAAATTATGAAAATATATTCGAGAACTATTCATTTATAGTTATATCTTCTGTCAGAAAACTCTCGAACTCTTTTTCTCCATGTTTTGTATGAATTAGATTTTAAGTTTTCTCTCATAAGTTTTTTAACATCCTTTTCACCAATACCATAAATTGATTTTATGTTATCGAAGCTTGCGTGATCTGATAATGCTAACTCAATTATTTCGCTTATTTCAATTTCAGAAAACTTTTTCAAGATTTTTCCTTTTTATTACTGATTAAAAGATTCTACTTTCGAAATCCTCAGCTTATAAAAGTAGATTAAAAAAATTATTTATGAGGATTCACTAAATATTTCTGCCCAGTGGATTGTTTTGCATAGCTTATTATTGTTTCAGGCTGCAACATTTCCTCAAAAGATATTTCCTGAGCATATGAACTTGCAAAAGTAGTCTTAATTTCTTTAGCAACCCTCAATCTCATTTCTTGGAATTTCTCCATTCCAATTTTTCCAATCATAGGAGTTAATAACCAACCTCCTAGACCCCATGACATACCAAAAGCTCTTTTAAGAATTGTTGGCGACTGATCAAGTCCGCCATAGATATAAACTTGTTTATATGTATCTGAACCATAGCGACTGTATTCTTTGGAGGTTTTATTTGCAGCTATTTCCATTGCAGAGAGTATTTGACCTGGTAGTTCGCCATTATTTCCTCCACCAGTTGCATCAAAACCTAATGTTGCCCCTGTTTCAACTAAAGCTTCAACAAGATTTTCCATAAAATTATCATCACTTGTATTGCAAATATACTCGGCTCCAAGATTTTTAAGAATCTCTACTTGTTCATCTTTTCTAACTATGTTTACAAGGGGGACAGCGTCATCTTTACATATCTTCACTAACATTTGGCCTAAATTTGATGCGGCAGCAGTATGAATAATAGCAGTATGATTTTCCATTTTCATTGTTTCTAAAAAAGATAAGGCTGTTAAAGGGTTAACAAAAGAAGAGGCGGCATCTGCCGGACTTGTTCCTTCGTTCATTACAAGGCAGCTAGATGCAGGAACACACCTGTATTGAGAATACATAGCACCTCCTGCCAATCCAACTACCTTACCTATAAGATCTTTTGCATTTTCACCTGCACCTTCAATTACCCCGGCACCCTCGTTTCCTACAGGCATGGATTGATCTAATCGAGGCTTCATAGCATTCATTAAGGATGGATTTATTTTCATTGAAGTTACTGTTTCATCTCTAGAGCCAGAGGTATTTATAGTACTTAAATCTGCCGCAAAGCTTAATAAAAGTCCTAAATCTGAGGGATTGATTGGAGCTGCTTCTACCTTTATTAATACCTCATTATCCGATGGTATTGGCTTTTCAACAATTGCAATAGATATTTCAATATTCCCATCGCTTGTTACTTTTGATCTTATTTCTTTTGAATTTTTATCTGACATAATTACTTTTCCTCAAATGAATTTTTACTGAATAAGGACGATATAAATTAATTTATATTGCGTTAACTAATTTTTTTTCGTTACTTCTTCGAACAAGTTTTCCAGGAAGGGCGCCTGTATGAACACCATTATCAAAGATCACCTCTCCAGCCTTAATAGTGATTTCATAACCTTCAGGACGTTGCACCAGGCGTCTACCGCCAGCAGGTAAATCAAAAACTGCCTCGGGCCTATGCAGTCGCATAGCATCAAAATCAATAATATTTAAATCAGCAATTTTACCTTCCTCTAAACGTCCACGATCAAACATACCAAAAGCTTCTGCTGTGCTCGACGTAAGGGATTTAACTATAAATTCAAGAGAGAGCTTTTCGCCACGTGTTCTGTCTCTTCCCCAGTGTGTCATAATAAATGTTGGCATGCCTGCATCTGCAATTACACCACAATGAGCACCACCATCACTAAGGCCAAATAATACATTTGGATGTTCAAGAAGTTTTTTTTGATAATCTAAAGAATAACTTTGATAGCCGCCAAGAGGTTGATAGAACAACTCCTTACCCTCTCCCTCTAAGAGCATATCATACATAACTTCCATAACATCTAAATCTCTTGCCTTTGCTATTCCAGCAATACTGTCATCAAAAGTTGGTTCATAATTCGGATTTTCTCCCAAAGGAAAGACAAGACCCATTAAAGTTGGTAGATCCTGCATAGGTCCACTTTTAATCACAGATTTTTCAGATAATATTTTCGCTTTTATTTTTGGGTTTCTTAACTGAATCAATAAATCTTCATGATCAAGAGAGGCTAGTTTATCTCGCCATGTAGGGTGTCCTACAAATGCATGAAAGCTTGATTGTAAACCATGAAGAACACCAGTTGGCCGGCCAGCTGCTTGTGGTCTAATTTCATGGCCCTCGAGTCGAGCTTGTTCAGCAAGATTATACATCTTATTGTCTTTGTAAGCTGGAGCAGTTGTTGCTATTAAAGTAACAGTTAAACCTGTTTGTTTTTGAAAATCTTTAACCCACTCCCATTCTTCATCTTCACCAAGGTGATCTGAAACTAATTCAAATACTGAATTATTAAGACCTTTCATACCTAATCCAAGAGCTAGCATCTCTTCATTCCCTGAGAAAGTCCCTGGCATGTATTCCCCATGAATGTCTTTGTGTAATAATGTTTTAGAACTTGAAAAACCAAGAGCGCCTGCCTCAACCCCCTCTTTCACAAGATATGCCATCTTATCAACTTCTTCTTTTGTTGGTGCATAATCTGAGTTACAACGCTCACCCATAACATATGCTCTAACTGCACCATGAGGTACCTGTGTAGCAACGTCAATTGCACGGGGAAATGCTTCTAGTGCATTCAAGTACTCAGGAAAACTCTCCCATTGCCAATTAATACCTTCTGATAATGCAGCTCCAGGAATATCCTCCACACCTTCCATCAACTCTATTAAAAAGCTACGGTCTTTCTCTTTTACGGGTGCAAATCCTACTCCACAATTACCCATAACGACTGTTGTTACACCATGCCAACTTGAAGGAGCCAAAAGAGGATCCCAGGTGGCTTGACCATCATAATGCGTATGCACGTCAACCCAACCTGGGGTTACAAGCTTACCTTTTGCATCTATTTCGTTTTTAGATTGCTCATTGATTTCACCTATAGCAGCTACTCTCCCATCTTTTAATGCAATATCGGCAACATAACGATCTGCGCCGGTACCATCAATAATAGTTCCATTTCTGATAATGGTATCATACATAAGCAATCTCCCTTTTTAATCAGTCTATATATCAATAATTAAGTAATCAATAAGTTAATAGTAACTAACATTCTAATATCAGAATCTAATCTAAGTCCCTGAAGTTAGGCTTTCTTTTTTCTATAAAAGCAGAAACACCTTCTTTAAATTCTTTAGAGTCCAGCCTTACTCTTTGAATTTCTTTTTCATAATCCAATTGTTCGCTTAACGATCCAGATAAAGCTTTATCATGAGCCTTAACTATCTCTTTAAGTCCGGCTGTAGGACCATTTGCAAGTTTATTAGCAATTTTTTCAGATACCACCATCAGCTCATTATCTGGAACACAGTCCCAAATCAAACCCCACTCCTTAGCTTGTTGCGCTGATATATCGTCACCCAAAAGTCCCATTCCATTCGCTCTAGCCCTACCAATGAGGTTAGGTACAAACCATGATGCACCAACGTCTGAAATAATTCCTAAATTTGGGCCAAAAACTAATTTGAATTTTGCAGACTCAGCTGCAACTACAATATCACCTGTAAGTGCTAGACCCACACCGCCACCGGCAGCTATTCCATTTATTGCATTAACAACTGGTTTTGTTGATTGCGTAATAGCTTTGACTAGAGGATTAAAGGCATTTTCCATATTAACTGAACCGGCTTCTCCTGGCGTTAAACCTCTTGTTTTAGGCCACCCACCATCTACTAGATCTGCACCAGAACAAAAACCTCTTCCATTACCAGTAATAATTATTGATCGAACTTTCTTATCAGCCTTAGCCTCATTAAGACCTTCCAAAAGCCCCATTATTAAATCTGCATTCATAGCATTTAGAGTGTCAGGCCTGTTTAAACTTAATCTTAAAACTCCGTTATCATTTAAATTTTTTTCAATTGTATTATTCATATCTTTTCCTAAATAAATATTTTCTCTTATTAACTTTGCTTGTTCTTACTAGCTAATTTCTTATCATAATTCCTTTTAGGAACTATTACTAAATTTATTTGTCGCCTTTATAAGTTCGTGAGTTATTTCTTTTTCAAAAGAAGAATGACCAGAAAAAGGTGCGATTATAAGTTCAGATTCGGGCCATCTAGAATGAAGCTCATATGCGGTTGTGGGAGGACAAACCACATCATATCTTCCTTGAATAATGATAGAGGGGATATTTCGAATAATATCAATATTATCTAAAAGTTGATTTTCGTTATCTAAAAAACCTTTATTTACAAAATAATGATTTTCTATAAGAGCAAAAGCTAGAGCAAACTCAGCATTAACAGAATCTTTTACAGCATTAGGGTTATAATTAATAAAGCTACAAGAAGCTTCCCACTTTGACCAAGCTTTTGCGGCAGATAATTTTTTTTCTTTATCTTTTCCATAAAAAATTTTTCTATAAGCCTCTATTAAATTAGATCTTTCTTCTTCAGGAATCTCCTCTAAAAAACCTTGCCATGCTTCTGGATACATTTCGCTAGCCCCATACTGATAAAACCATTGAAGCTCCTTTTCCCTGAGCATAAAAATACCACGGAGAACCATTTCGCTAACATATTTAGGGTATTTTTGAGCATAAGCTATAGCTAATGTACTTCCCCATGAACCTCCAAATACTAACCATTTTTTAATATTTAACTCCTCCCTTATTGATTCAATATCTTCAATAAGGTGCCAAGTTGTGTTGTCCTCTAAGCAAGTATGAGGTTTACTATTTCCACACCCCCTTTGATCAAAAAGAATAATTCTATATTTTTTTGGATCGAAGAATCTTCTTGAAAGTTTGCCGCATCCTCCACCTGGGCCGCCATGTAGAAATATTGCTGGCTTACCTTTCGGATTACCACACTGTTCATAATATATTTCATGAACACCCTTTTTAAGATAACCTCTGTCATAGGGTTCTATAGAAGGAAATAATTTATTTTTCTTATTAAATAATTTCATTTTCATTCCTTTTCTCACTTAATAATTATTATTAAAATCATCAAAGTAAAAATATCTAACACCATCACTTTGCTCGCAATTAGCCATACAATAAGCAACATTGGAGGATTTTATACTTCTATATTTTCTGAAATATCCAATTAAAAAAAGATTTATAAATGATGATAAATTTTGTCCAATTTTTTCTAAAAATCTACTTTCTTCTCGTCGACCAAGAAGTAAGCTAGGACGAAAAATATTTATGACCTGAAAATCAATTTTTTTAATTTCTTCCTCGACCTCACCTTTTGTTTTTAAATAAAAATTTTTTGTATGTGGGTTTGCACCCACAGAAGAAACCAAACTAATTTTTGTGGCACCAGCCTCTTTTGCTTTCCTAGCAAAAGATACGCAATAATCAAAATCAACTTTTTTAAATTCACTTTGACTACCAGCTTTTTTTATAGTTGTACCTAAACATATATATATGTGATCACAAGAGGGAAGACTTCCATTCTCCAGAAAATCATCAAAATTAATGTCAAGAAGACTTACGTTTTCAGGAAGGTTACTTATAAATCTTCGGGCTATAGCTATGACTTCTGAATCTTTTTTTGCTAGCTCAAAGATTAGCTTCTTTCCTATTAGACCTGTAGAACCAATAACCAAGGAAGCGCCAGACATTTTTATCATAGTTTTAATCCACCAAGCTTAGAACATGTTTCATTAAATTCTTTTATAGTATCTTTAATAATCTCTTCGGCTGATTTAACCCCTTCAATTAGACCTACTGATTGTCCAGAAAGAGCGGGAGCAGCGTTCATATCGCCTC
>ENA-ORDR01001026-ORDR01001026.1-marine-metagenome-genome-assembly--contig:-NODE-1026-length-13544-cov-2.986931_pt1 | contig 13544 bp, 12 predicted proteins | sample MGYA00240993_ERZ508538 | MGnify/ENA primary metagenome ERZ508538 (study PRJEB26207, sample SAMN05421999) | marine metagenome | isolation source: Monterey Bay, California, USA | place: USA:Monterey Bay...
CCAAGCGACTGCTTGTATAAGTTAGAATAGGGGCTCAACTGTGTTGATGTCACAAATTCGTGATAGTCTAGTACAGTTTTTTTCACTTGATCTTGAGCTGATTGAATTTCGCTGTAAATTCCATCAATACCATCGAGAGCGGTGATCATTTTTCGATAAATTTTAATTGCATCTCTACCTATTGGTGGATCTATAAGCGCCCCTAGTCTCTGTCTAAAGTCTAATTTTTCAATTTTTCTATTTTGTGCGCCTTGAACAATTTCATTTATAAGTTTTATTGCTCCTTGAAGGTTCTCATATGCATCCTCAGAAAATTTATCGGCCTTTTTTATAGTTTGATTGAATTTTCCACGACTTCTTCCCACGTCGTCAAATTTTGCAGAACCTCCTAATCCAAGTTCTAAAGTTGCACGTGTTACAAAAGCAGAAGACTGAATAAGTGATGCATTCATGCTATTGATTTGTGTTTCTAAAGCAGATTCTATTTGGTTTAGGCGTTCTGTTTTCAGACCCATTGAGTTTATAACATACATTGCGTAACCTCCGAACGAGGCTAAAAGTAAAGCAAGACCTAGTACCAAAAGCAAAATTTTTAACGTGATTGTGAATTGGAAATTTCGCTGTTTAGCACTCATTTTTTTTCTCCATTATTTTTTTTAGACTACAAGACACACTTTTTGATACAATCATTTAATTTTTTTGATACTCTTGTAACTCTGTTGATTTGAGAAATAAGTCAGGTTTAAAAATTAAAGTGACATCACCCTCTTTTTCTTGAAAGTTTGGAAAGTATTTTGGAATTTCATTTTGAAAAACCTTAGTCGAGTCTTGAAAAAATGATTTTTGAATGGACTTTATGCCTAAAACGCGATCGATACAGAGAGCAAAGTCCACTCCAGACACATTGATAACTATAAACTTATTTCGCTCGTCGATGACAGTTAGGTCATGACCAAGGTACCGCGATAGGTCAATGCAACTTAAAACTTGCCCGCGGAGACTTATAAGCCCTCTGATAAAATCTGCTACTTTGTATAAGGGAGTTACTTCTGACCCTTCAATAACTTCAACAACTTGCGTTATTTCTATGGCGATTGTGCTGTTTTTTATTTTTGCCACCATATAATCACAGCTTAGGCCGGTTTCAGTTTCGTGGTCACCTATTTTGTTAGCTCGTTCTTCTTCGTTTCCAACAGCAATTTGGTTTTTCAGTTCTGAATAAACTAATGCAGCTATTTTTTCTGGTGAGAAAATAAAAAGATTTTGTTCGCCATACCAAACGATATCTTTAAGAAGATTGCTGATATTTTCCTCTTTGACCGGCGTTGCTCTACCGTTACTGCTTGACGATTTGACGGTAACAATTCCAACATGAGTTTCCATTGTAAGTGCAAACATAATTCCATTGAAGTTTATAGTAATAATGGTGCTGGGTGTTTTTTCTAAGCTATCATTTCCACTAGAATGTTTAATTTCATTTATTTTTAAATAACTTTCGTGGCTTTGAAATATGGGTAAAAGTTTTCCTCTATATTCAGTCGTTCCAACACAAGATCGTAAAAAACCTTTAAGTGGAGATATGTTTCCATAATCGTTGGTGATTTCAGTGACAAAAGCTACAGGTATTCCGAAAAGAATTCCCGCACATTCATATACAAAAACTTCGCTTGTATCTGTCGTGTCATTAATTTTAAAATTCGATTTTTCAGTCGTGAAGTTTTCTGCAGGAAAAGTCTTTGAGGGTTTGTGGTTTTCTTTAGTGTTCTCTTCTTTACTTAATTTTTTCTTTTTTTTCTTTTTCGGCTTTTTTACTTTTGCTTCATCAGCTTTTTCTTTATTTTCTAAAGCTGCGATGACAGGTTTGGGTTGTTCAATAGTAGAGCTTGGTAAAGCATCAACTAATTGATTGAATTTTTCTTCAGAAATATTTTTAGGCGATATTTTGTCAAATTTTTTAGCCAAAAATTAGGCCTCACTCTTTATCAAGTTCAGTGCTTCATTTGTTAAATCAACAATTTCTTGGGTTGCTTGTTTGTTGTAACCAATAACTGATATCTTATTAACATTAGTCTCTGCAAAGCAAACTCTTTGTGAAATGCAAGTTTTAGCGACTTGAATCCCGTCTTCTTTAAGCTGTTCTATTACATGCGATAATATTGAGCTCCTTTTATTGACGCCATTTAAAACAGTCAAAATTGGTGGTTTTTTCACATCTTGTCCAGCCTGCTTAAGAAAAATTTCAATCCAACCTTGTCCAACTATATCATCTCTGGAAACGCGGCATGGTGTGATAATCAAAGAAGATTGAAAAAGAAACTGAGCCATTTCTTTAGTAAGACTGCCTTGCGTATCTATCAGCAGAAAATCAACCTCAACATTTTCTGCTGCTTGCAAGTCGGTTTGCTCAATAATTTGAACTCTAGATAATAATTTATCTTTTGTTCCAGTGATCCAATCTTTAGAACATTTTTGCTGATCTGCGTCTATAAGAGCCACCGAATAACCTGTGCGTATTAAAATGGCTGCAATGTTAATACATAATGTGGATTTGCCTGATCCTCCTTTAACATTTGCAAAAGTTATAACTTTAGCCACCCTAGAGTCCTTTTTGATTTCAAAAGCTCCTGCTTTTAATTTTGATAACACTGTATTTTGATCCAAAAATCAAGTTATGGTGACGTAGGATTTTTGAAAATGAAAATCTCAAAATGCTATCGTCAGTACTTTTTAAAAATGCTACTACTGCTCTACAAGTAACAAAAAGAAATTTCATTATGACAACAAATTTTAAGGCTATTTCGACTTGTCTTTTGGCCTACTTTTGTTTTGATCTTATGAGCGTTCATGTGCGTCTTTTATCAATTAACTACTCGCCTCAAGAGCTTTCCGTTTATCGGAACGTTATTGGAGTTCTGCCAGCAATATTTTATATGTGGTACTCTAAGGAACTAAGCTTCAAAATTTCTGACTATAAAATAAAAAAATGGAAACTTGGTGTATTGCGGGGGTTAATTATCGCCGTTGCGCAACTTTGTTTTTACACGGCCTTGGCAAAATTAGAATTGGCAACTGTTTCTGCCCTTGGGCAGGTGAGTGCGCTTTTCATAGTTTTATTAGCTATTTTTATTTATAAGGAAAAAGTTGGATTTTGGCGATGGACGGCTGTAATTATTGGCTTTTGGGGTGCCATGATGATAATACGACCGGGTTCTGATATTTTTTCTTGGTATTCCGTTTTGCCAATTTGTGCGGCATTTTGTTATGCCTCTTCAATTATAACTTTGCGTAGCTTTGACAGTTCTGTATCAAGTGCGATTTTATTCCTTTATTCCGCCGTATCGGCAGCTGCTGGAGCGATGATTCTTGCCCTAGGATCAATTGATTTTACCCCTATTAAATCTGTGACTGATGGTCTTTTAATTACCTCCATGGCTGTTTGTGGAGGTTTTGGCGTCGTATTTCTGATGTTTGCTTTTCGTAATGCACCCTCAGCTTTATTGGCACCCTTCAGTTATTTTGGTATTTTGACGTCTTTTCTTATCGGTTGGATGGTTTTTGACGAATTTCCAATAGAAACCCTTTTCCCGGGAGTAATTTTAATTTTAATTTCTGGGTTTGTTATAATTTGGCGTGAAAATCGAAAATCTTAATTTTAAAAAGCTTTTAGTATATTTATAAATTATAGTTTTATTTCCTATTTATAGAATATTCGGTAAATCAAATAATTGATTTATATCTCTAACTTTGAACAAAATTAAAATTGTTCACGACATAAAACTACTACTTTTATCCGAAATATAAACTTTTATTACTTTTCACTTGCATCTTCATTTTTTCAAACTAAGCAAGCGCGAATGGAAATCTGTCGGGGGGGGGAATCACAATTGATTGGTCTGCCGCGTGGCGGCAAGTAAGAGTGCCCGCACTTTTAGAGTAAACGACCAGATTTTTCGAAATAGAATAGCTAGAAAGAAAATATGGATGTCTAAACCAAAATTATTTATAACAAGGCGTTGGCCAAGATCAGTTGAGGAGTTGGCGAAAGAAGACTTCGATGTCACATTAAATGAAAGGGATATCCCTTTGAGTGTTGAGGAAATGCGCCATGCTTTGAAAAACTATGATGCTATTTCCCCAACAGTAACAGATATATTAAGCGCACAAGCATTTGATATAGAGAATATAAGTTGCAAGATCCTTTGTAATTACGGAGTTGGCTACAGTCATATTGATTTACCTAGTGCTCAAAAACATGGAATTTGTGTAACCAATACACCAGATGTCTTAAGCGACTGCACAGCTGATATCGCAATGACTTTAATGCTAATGGCAGCTCGGCGCGCTGGTGAAGGTGAGAGAGAGCTCCGTGCTAACAAATGGCACGGTTGGCGCCCAACTCATATGATTGGTACAAAAGTTACGGCTAAGACTTTAGGAATAATTGGTTTTGGCCGTATTGGCCAAGCTATGGCTTCTCGTTGTCATTTTGGGTTTGGAATGAAAATAAATATTTATTCTAGATCAAAAGTGAGTGATGAACTATTAAAAAAGTATAATGCCAAACAATTCAGTACAGTAGAAGCTCTACTAAGCAAAAGTGACTTTGTTTCCTTACATTGTCCTGGCGGTACAAATAATCGCCACTTAATTAATGCATCAAATTTGGCTGAGGCAAGGCCAGGACTGATTTTGATTAACACAGCTAGAGGTGAGGTTATTGATGAAGCCGCACTTGCAAATGCTTTAGAAAATAATGTTGTCAAAGCTGCTGGGCTTGATGTTTTCGATGGTGAGCCCAAAATAAACCCTGTTTTGATGTCAGCACCTAATCTCGTGATGTTGCCGCATTTGGGTAGCGCTACAAAAGAAACACGAGAAGAAATGGGCTTTCGAGCTCTTGAAAACTGCAAAGCTTTTTTTCAAGGAGAAACACCTTTGGATAAGGTCGCGTAAATAATTTGTAGAATTTTGAATTTTTAATCAGCTTAAAAATAGAGGATGATTATGGATATGTTTGAAAAACTTACGATACCAAATACCATTGCGGCAGGACCAGGCCCGGGAAATACTGATCCACGAGTTTTAGAGCAATTTTTCAAAGCTGGGCTTGCTGATCACATGCATCCAGACGTTTTGCGCGGTATGAAAGAATGTAAATTTATGCTCCGAAAAGTTTGGGGTACTTCAAATATTCATACGTTTGGAGTTGCGGGAACTGGTTGGAGTGGGCTTGATGCGATGATATCAGCGGTTAAGCCAGGTGAAAAAGTTGTGGCTTTTGTAAATGGTACTTTTTCTGGCATCGACGCCCTTTCTTTACGTATGAGGGCAGCAACAGAGGAAGAGTTGAGTTCAAACCCGTTAGATCCAGATGCAAAAAGTGTAAAAGTCGTTGACGTTTCACATGGGCAATCGGTCGATGGGAAAACAATTGAGAAATACATTAGTGAGCATAAACCCAAATGGGCGTTTATGGCCCATTATGAGACTGGTTCAGGTCGGGTGAATGATATCAAAGCTTTCTCAGATTCTTGTGAACGTCATGGTGCTTTGGGATTAGTTGATGCAGTGAGTTCGTTAGGAGTAGGTGATTTTAGAATCGATGATTATCCTGGAGTGGTGGCGTGGGCTTCTTGCCCTCAAAAAGGCATAAGCTGCCTTCCTCTTACCTATGCCCCAGTTAGTTTTTCTAATAAATATATAGATGTTTTGAAATTTGGAGGTGCTCGAACTTTTGTCCATAATCCAATTCTTGAAGCAAGGCATTGGGCCATAATTGATTGTGAAGATGTAGATAAAGGGGCTTATCACAGAACTCATTCGGCATATGCAGTGGCGGCCTTTCACGAAGCTCTTAGAATAACTTTAAAAGAGGGTATTTCGAATAGGGCTGCAAAATATATGAAGTATGAGAAAGTTTTAAGTGCTGCATTCAGAGCGATGGGATGTGATGTAACGTCGGATATGACTTCGCTCGTAGTATTGAATTTACCAGAAAACCTTTCAGGACGCGAGATGGAGTTTGTACAGCAATGTCGGTCAGAAAATTTTGGTATTTGGCCAACACTTTCTGAACCAGTACAAGTCAGAGTAGGTATCCTCAACCTTTTAAGTGATGAAGCTATATCCGAAATCATCAATAAGTTTGGGGCAGCTCTCAAAAAGCTGGGTGGTCATTTCGATGATAAACTCATATTGCGTGAGATGACTGAACTTTCTGAAAAAATAGCTGCCCAATAGAAGTATACTTGGCTAGGATAGGCCTCTAAGCTTTTGTTGGTTTTTAATAATAGCGTCAATATCTTGAAAATCTAGATTGGGGTATTGGCGTGTTATCTCATAAATTTTGTCTTCGTGAGATTTGCTGGACCAAGAACCTGAGGATGTGTCAGTTAAAAACTCTGTAAACATATCGACTGGGTTCAGCCAGTCGTAAGGGCCATCCAAATAAATCTTATATATGTCTCTTTCCAAACTCATAATTCTTCATGCGACTCTTTGAGTATCGATTTGATTGCCCAAATCGAATGAAGTAGCGACAACACGGCAAATATGCCTCCTATAAATCCGATTTCAAATATTCCTGGCCCATCAGTCTCATGGAATAGTACTACATAAAAGATTATACACATCAAAAATGTTGATACGATTACTCTAAATTTATATTCAGTCAATTTTTCTTTATCGTACATCGGCATAGTTTATTAATCACTTTCAAATTGATATATTAGGAGCTATTTTTCTTGGTTAACGTAAATTAAACTCTGATAAAATCAAAATAAGAAATAAATTGGTTTTCATAAAAACCTAAAAACAATTATTACTCTCATTTTAAAATAAACTTCCGTAACGGAAATTTTTAAAAAAAAGTGTAAAATTTAATTGACACTTTTTTAAAATTTTAATTAAATAGATTTATCGAGCTGAAGCCTATTAACAAGGATGACTTCGTTTGGGGGAAACTCGATGTGGAATTTGTCTATTGTTTATGTTCATCACCCTGATCTTTAAAAATAGATAAGTTTCAAACTGTTGGTGGGCGCTCATACATAAAGTATGGGCGCTTCCAGCATTTTAAAGGTACTTTTTACTCTTCTTTATTCGGCCAGTCGGCTAATTTCCGCCAAAGTAAGTGACAACCTAAGTTGACAGAATTAAAATTTATTTTACCATTCAGTGTTTAAATATAATCTTGGGGGTTTTAATGGAATTATTAAGTTTTTCGGTATCTACGCCGTTTTGGATTTGGCTCTTATTTGCTCTTGCGACAGCTTATTACTACGACATTATGAAAAAACGAATTAATCATTTAGAGCAAAGGCTCTTAGATCTTAATGGTTAGGTTTAGATATCCTTTCCATTAAGGTTTATGTTTCCATAGTTTTCGGCGTGGTACGCGTACGGCTAGCATGAACATTAAAAGTGGATTTCTAAACCGTTTCAAATCTAAAGCTTCAAAAACACCAATTGTGTTTTTCCCTTTGATGCTTGTTGAAACAGTTGCTCGACTGTAAAACGGTGCATCTAGGAGGCTTTTTTCTTGTTTTGGTTTAGATCTAATGTCACATCTAGTTTGCCGTTTTATTCCCCAAAGTGATCTTGAGAATTTTATATTTCTTGGAGCATTTGTTATGTTTTTGGCTATGCCATCACTGTCAAAATGATATTCGAATTGGTATTTTTCTTTGTTCCGTAATTCTAAATCATAGAAACAGGAGGTGCCTTTTCCAACCGGAAATCTACCCCAAGTCCAATAGTCAAAATCTTGCTCCAAAGCTCTGGTTCCAAAATTAGCATCGAAATATCCGTGACCTTTCCATTGCCATTCTGATTTGTTTAGGTTCACCTCGATTTCGGCTGTAGGTGCAAATGGTCGCCAGATATGTGTTCCCTCTTTCGTCAGGGGTAATTCAACATTTGTTATGCCAGAAGGTTTAAGCGTGATTGTCCCTTTAACCCTAGATATTAAAGGTAAGCTACTAACTTCATCAATTTTTATTATTAACTCTCTCTTTGATTGGTTCCACGTAAGAGAGGATGGCCCAATAGTCAATTTATGCGGTTCCTGAATGAGTGCATTCCGACCTCTATCCGTCATTGTGAAACGACTTTTTTTGCCATAGGTGCCTATATTCAAGCACACGTTATTTTGAGGTTGTTTTCTTCCCGACCATTTGTACCAGGGAGAAAAAACGGAGCCAATGAATGCTATAATAGAGACTGCTTGACCAGAGTTTGGTTCAACTCCATCAATGTACCACCAAGCATAGCCATTTGGTGGCACGTCTAGATTAAAATTTGGCTCGTTTTCATCTCCTCTACCGCGAGCAGTGCGGATAACGTCGCCATCGGAACTCCTGCTCCTGGATGCACCCCCCCGCCCACTAGAAATAAGTTGGCTATTGATGTCACGCACTTGGGGCGTTGAAAAGTTGCCATCATTCCATGCGGGCTCTGCCCGTAAAGAGAACCTTCTGTTGCTGGAAAGAGGTCGTTGAAATCCTTTGGTGTGGTAAGATTTCTTCTTTCCAAATCTACTTGAAAATTGAGACCAAAATTTTTGAAACATTCCAAGGTTACTGATTTGCATATTTCGAAGTCCTCTTTATTTTGGTTACGTTTTGAGAGTGGGGGTGCGTTGAGTATTATTTCAAAACGTTCGCTCTTTTGTGATTTATTTGGTTCTTCACGATCTTGGGCGCAGATATATAATGTAGGGTTTAAAGGTATCTGTCCTTTTTCAATTTCAAAAAACTCGGAATTCACTTTGTCAGAAAAAAATACATTATGATGCACAAGGTTTTTATTAATCGTTTTCGATTCAAAGCCCCAAACATTGGCTGACAGGCTTCTATTTGCATTTCGTGTTTTGTTCGCAATATTTCTCAAGTCGCTCCCCAGTAGCCCTGTAGCCAATGCTCTAGGATCACCATTGAAAATTACAGCATCTGCTCCGTGGCTTGTGCCGTCGTCGAGGTATACCTTATTAACAAGTGAGTTGGATTTTTGTATTTCAATAACCCTATGGCCGTAATTAAATTCTACTCCTCGATCCATGGCTAACTTTTCAATTGCTCTCGCAACTGAGCTGATGCCACCCTCCACAGTCCAAACACCTCTTGCTTCAGCCTGCCAAACCAGAGCCATTAGTGCTGGAGAGCTAAGAGGAGATCCACCGACGTATGTTGAATATCTACCAAATAACTGCTGAAGCTTGGGTTCTGAAAATTTACTTTTTAGGTATTTTTCTAAAGTAAAGAAGGGAAATAGAGCCGGTATAATCTTAGGGTTTTTGCATATCCCACTTAAGATTTCTAATGTAGAGGGCGACGAGCTTTTCATAATAGGCTTTTCAAAGCAATTAAACATTTCCTCAGTAGAGTTGAAAAAACTTATATATTGTTTTCCAGCCTTGCCACCAAATACTCTTCTAACTTCGTCGTATGCATCGTCCTTATTGCTTAAAAGATCAAATTCAGTTCCATCTGACCACCAATGTCGTGCAAGAATTTTTTGTTCTTTAAGCTCAAGATGATCAAAAATATTCTCGCCTACTTCTTTGAAAAGGCCTTGAAATACAGATAGCATTGTTAAAACTGTAGGGCCTATATTGACTGGTCCAGAAGCGGAATCGAGCGTTCTTATTTTTCCACCGGGATAATCAGAGCTTTCAAAGACTTTGACTTCAAACCCGTCATGGGCCAATTTAAGTGCTGAGACAAGTCCTCCAATTCCAGCTCCAACTACAGCAATTCTTTTGCGTTGACCTATTATTGATATATCCTTTGCCATAATGAATTGTTGACTCTAACTCAATATATGTCCAGAATAATTTACAGTATGTAAACATTTATTGTCACAAGGATTTCATCTCTTGATATCGAGAATTGAGAAGGCAATTCAGAAGAACTTATGCTCTTCGTCTATAGTTGGTAAGTTTCCTGAAAGTCTTAGAAGTGCTATAGAATATTCTGTTTTTCCAGGTGGTGCCAGGATACGGCCAACTATACTTTTTTCGGTTGCCAAGGCTTGCGGTGACGATATGCCTGAAATTACAGAGGCTGCAGGAAGTGCATTAGAGATGATACATTGTGCGAGCCTCGTGCATGATGATTTGCCTTGTTTTGATAATGCGGATACTCGGAGGGGCAAGCCAACGGTTCATAAAGCTTATGGTGAAAGCGCAGCGGTTCTAGCCGGTGATAGTCTAATTATTAATGCTTTTAATTGCCTAGCATCTGCTTCAAAGCATTCTCATACACGGTCTGCTAATTTAACTCTTTGTCTGTCGAAATATGCAGGGTTTCCGAATGGAATCTGCGCTGGTCAAGGTTGGGAAAATGAATCAAATATTGATTTGAAATCTTATCATATGTCAAAGACGGGCGCTTTGTTTATTGCGGCAACACAAATGGGTGCTGCTTCTGCAGGTCATGATCCTGATCCTTGGTTTGAGCTTGGCGCGCGAATAGGGGAAGCCTTTCAGGTGGCCGATGATCTTATAGATGTCCTGAGTGATGATATCAGCTCTGGTAAGAGTGTAGGCCAGGATGAAAAAAATAACCGTCCAAACGCGATCCGCGAATTTGGCGTTGAAGGAGCAAAGCGACATCTCCAAGATATCTTGGCGGGCGCTATCTCTTCCATACCTTCTTGCCCTGGAGAGGGACAGCTTGCGCAGCTTGTTAAAATGCAAGCAACTAAAATGTTGGAAATAAACGACTCAAAAATAATTGTTTAAAATGGTTCAGCGCAGTTCGCGATTTGATTTAAGCACAAAGCTTTTGAGCTGGTGGTATAATCAAAAAAATAAATTAATAAAAAATATACGTGTTCAAGATTTTTTTGCGCGATTTCCTATCACATCACGAGTAGCCAGAAAAGAAGGAGAAGCCATCTTCCAATTAATGACGGGCTTTGTAGATACTCAGATCTTATTCACCTTCGTTAAATCTGGTGCTTTAAGGCATCTTGAAGCCGGATCTTTAAGTATTGAAGAGTTATCAGATAAAATTGGGATAAACATAAAAAGTACTGAGATTTTATGTCGTGCTGGATATGCTTTAGGTTTTGTGCGCTTAAAATCAAAAAAGATTTTTCTTGCTAGGCGGGGCGCTTTGATCCTTAGTCTACCTGGCATGATGGAGTTAATAGAACATCACTCCATTTTCTACGAGGATTTACTTGATCCCATTTCGTTTTTTAGAGGTGAAAAGGAAACAAAATTATCAAAATTTTGGCCATATGTTTTTGGGCAAGCCGAGAGTTTAGATAGCGTAGATGTTTCGAGGTATTCAGATTTAATGTCAAAATCCCAATTTATGGTGGCTCGTGATACTATTGCCAGTATAAAGGTAAGGAAAGATACTAAATGGCTGGACGTTGGTGGTGGAAGTGGCGCTTTTGCAAAAGAACTCGTAAATAAGCACTCTTCCTTGAAAATAAGTGTTTTTGACATCCCGGGTTCGAGCGCTGATAACCAGCCTCATAAATTTATACCTGGTTCCTTCTTTACCGATCAGATTCCGACGGGTTTTGATACAGTTTCATGTATACGGGTGTTGTACGATCATGACGATCAGACGGTTTTTGATTTACTAACGAAAATTTACTCTTCTTTACCAGTTGAAGGAAGAATAGTTATTTCAGAGCCGATGTTGGGTGAGTTGAGCCCAAATAAATGGGGTGATACATACTTCGCAACATACACCTATGCTATGAAAACAGGAAAAACTAGATCGCCATCACAAGTATCTGAATTACTTGAAAAAATAGGATTTTCCAAGATTAAAATTTTTCCTTCTCGGCGCCCATTTGTCACAACCGTTATAGAAGCATACAAAAATTAATCGTTAAAGTGTCAAAAAAAATTGACACTTAGGAATGTCAATATAAACTGTCACTATTAAAACGACTCTATTTCCTATTACTGGTACGGAGGGTAAATGGAAACGTCTGCTGTGCTTCTCGAGAAACCTGAGCACTTAACTCTCGAAACGGTTAGGTTGAAAGACCCTGACCAGGATGAAGTCGTTGTGCGAGTGATAAACTCTGGAATTTCTACTGGTACAGAAAAATTATTATGGTCAGGTGCTATGCCTCCGTTCCCAGGTTTGGGATATCCCTTAGTGCCCGGTTATGAAGCGGTTGGCGAAATATTAGAGGCCCCAAAAAGTGCTTCTTTAAAGGTTGGAGATTTAGTTTTTGTTCCAGGATCTAATGGTTTCGTTGACGCTAAAGGTCTTTTTGGAGGCTCTGCCCGCCACTTGGTAACACCAGTAAGCCGTGTCACTAAGATAAATAGCGAAATTGGTGAGCAGGGCGTCTTATATGCCTTAGCAGCTACAGCAAGACATGCACTCACAGGACCTGATGCTAAATTTCCTGATTTAATAATTGGGCACGGAGCGCTTGGTCGTCTTCTGGCTCGGATAACAATGATTGCGGGAGGTAAACCTCCTACTGTCTGGGAAATTGATGAAAAGCGGGTATCCGGAGCATCTGGTTATGAAGTTGTGCACCCCGATGATGATGCTAAAAATAACTATTCTTCTGTCTTTGATGCGTCTGGAAGATCAGACTTGTTAGATGATTGGATAAGTCACTGTGCCGTTGGAGCTGAGATTGTGCTAGCGGGTTTTTATGCTGACCGAATAAATTTTGCCTTTCCTCAAGCTTTTATGAGGGAAATAAAAATACGTATCTCAGCAGAATGGAAGCAGCCTGATATGCGAGCTGTTAACTCAATGGTCGACGAGGGTCATCTTTCTCTTGATGGCTTAATTACTAACCGAGCGCCTGCAGAAGATGCTGCATGGGCTTATCGGACAGCTTTTGAAGATGAAAGTTGCAGCAAAATGGTATTGGACTGGGGAAATCTACAATGAAAGATGATGTGCCTAATTTAAAAGACTACTCTTCGCGTTTAAGGGAAGAGGCAAATATGGATTTGGCTGATATTAAGGCTGATGAAGAAATCAGTGAACCAACTAAAAAAACCCAAATCATAGCCATTTATGGCAAAGGTGGTATTGGTAAGTCTTTCACCTTGGCAAATCTTTCTCACATGATGGCCGAACTTGGGAAAAGAGTTCTTCTTATAGGCTGTGATCCAAAATCTGATACGACCTCACTGCTTTTTGGTGGGAAAGCCTGTCCAACAATAATTGAAACTTCCACAAAAAAGAAACTAGCCGGGGAAGAGGTCAAAATTGGTGACGTATGTTTCAAGCGAGGTGGTGTCTTCGCTATGGAGCTTGGTGGTCCTGAGGTTGGTCGCGGATGCGGTGGACGTGGAATAATTCATGGATTTGAATTGCTTGAAAAACTTGGTTTTCATGATTGGGACTTTGATTACGTACTTTTGGATTTTCTTGGCGATGTTGTATGTGGAGGTTTTGGGTTGCCGATCGCGCGAGATATGGCGCAGAAAGTAATTTTAGTTGCTTCGAATGATTTGCAATCTTTATATGTGGCAAATAATGTTTGTTCAGCCGTTGAGTATTTCCGAAAACTAGGAGGAAATGTTGGTGTGGCTGGTCTAG
>ENA-ORDR01001029-ORDR01001029.1-marine-metagenome-genome-assembly--contig:-NODE-1029-length-13540-cov-2.519201_pt1 | contig 13540 bp, 9 predicted proteins | sample MGYA00240993_ERZ508538 | MGnify/ENA primary metagenome ERZ508538 (study PRJEB26207, sample SAMN05421999) | marine metagenome | isolation source: Monterey Bay, California, USA | place: USA:Monterey Bay...
ATCGTCTGAGGGTTTAAGGTTTTTAATTTTCTTGGACGTGTTTTACATTCTAGTTATTTCAGGAGTTATCCTTAGACGAATTATTAAATTAAAGTCTGCCATAAAATTAAGCCTTAACGGAGCACAGTTACACTTAAAATTAACTGTTGTTTTTTCATTAATTGCACTAGTGCCAACAATCTTAGTTGCTATTTTCTCTACTATTACTTTAAATTTTGGATTAGATGGATGGTTCTCTGATAGAGTACGACTTGCTCTAAGTAGCTCTCAAGCAGCATCCGAGGCTTATTATATCGAGAAGAAAGATAGCTTAATTAGTGATGCGGTAACATTTTCTGAGTACGTTAACCGTGCAAAAGAAAGTGGTATTTTAGTAGATGATTCTGATCTAAGAGAGCTCATCTCTAAGGTGCAAGATAATATTCAACGTGGGTTAAAAGAAGTCTTTGTTATCGATGGATCAGGAACTATTCGTGCTAGAGGAGATAAAAGTTACCTGTTTGATTTTGAAAAACCTTCTACTCAAATAATAATTGCTGCAGAGATCGGTAAACCTTTAGTTATAAATGATTGGGAAAATGATGAATTACGGGTAATTATAAAGCTAAACCTTTTTTATGATCGCTTTCTATACGTTAGCAGATCGGTAAATGGTAAATTTCTTCAACTATTAGATGAAACCAATGAAACAGTTAGATTTTATAAGCAATTAGAAAGTGATAGAGGGCGTATAATTTTTGACTTTGGACTCCTATACTTTGGGTTCTCATTGATGCTCATTCTAGCCGCAACCTGGGTAGGTTTTTGGTACGCAGAAAAACTTTCTAGACCTATTGGAGAATTGGTAGATGCTTCAAAGAAAATAGGAGAAGGTGATTTAAGTATTAGAGTTATTGAATCAAACAGAAACGATGAAATTTCAGTTCTTGGTAGAACATTTAACCAGATGACCTCTCAACTCGAGTTGCAAAGAGAAGAACTCCTAAACACTAATACCCAAATTGAAAAAAGAAGAATTTTATTTGACTCTGTTTTATCTTCTGTATCCACTGGAGTTATAGGTACAGACTCCTTTGGAGAAATTACCTTTATTAATAAATCTGCACTTTTAGTGTTAAATATTTCTGAGGAAGAGTGGCCGACAGTAAGCTTAAATATATTGATTCCTGAATTTTCTGAAATTTTTGAAAAAGCTAAAAAATCATCGTCAATAGATGTTTCTAATGAAATAAAAATTACAAGGCTTGGTAAATTAGAAAATCTTTTAGTTCGAGTTAGAAGTCGAGTCAATAAGGATAAGAAAGTGGATGGATATGTTATCGTGTTTGACGATGTTACTGAGCTTGTTAGCGCTCAGAAGATGGCGGCATGGGGCGATGTGGCTCGCAGGATTGCTCACGAAATCAAGAATCCCCTAACGCCCATAAAGCTCTCTGCTGAAAGATTGTATCGCAAACTTAATCTCTCAGTAGGAGATGAGGAAAGCACTCTAAAACGCTATACTGACGTTATCATTAGGCAAACTGAAGACATTCAAAGAATAGTGGATGACTTTTCAAGATTTGCTAGAATGCCAGAACCTGAAAAGCAAAAAACAGATTTAACACAATTACTAAGTGACGTTGTTTTACTTCAACAAGGAACTTTGGCTAACATAGAGATTACCTACAATAAAATAGGTTCGGTGCCTCTTGGAATTGTAGACAAAACTATGATGAATCAAGTATTTACAAATTTGATAAAAAATGCGGGTGAAGCAATATTTTCTTTGGAACAGAATAAGGAGCACACTACAGGCAAAGATACAATAATTGGGCATATTGTAATCACTCTTAGTTTTGTCGAAAATTGTTTTATAATATCAATTAAGGACAGTGGAATAGGGCTTCCAGAAAATTCAGTTAGCCTTTTTGAACCTTATATAACTACACGTACAGAAGGTACTGGGTTGGGTTTATCAATTGTTAAAAAAATTATTGAGCAACATAATGGAACAATTTCCTTGGATAGACTCTCTCTTTCTGATGATAGCCCAAATTTTAGTACTGAAGTTGTTGTTTTATTACCACATTCGGTTTAATGTGAATAAAAGAAGTGTCATATATTTTTAGGAGCAGAAAATTTGAAAGATATTTTAATTGTCGATGATGAGAAAGACATCAGAGATTTAATTGCAGAAATTTTAAAGGATGAAGGTTTTAAAGTTAGAGTCGCTGGCAACTCTAGTGACTGTTTAAAAGAAATAGAGGCTGATCCACCTGCTGTTTTAGTTCTTGATATTTGGCTTAAGGATAGCGAGATGGATGGAATTGATATTTTAAAAGCTACCAAGAAAAATAATCCTGAAATACCAATCTTAATTATTTCAGGTCATGGTAATATTGAAATTGCTGTTGCTGCAATAAAGCAAGGTGCATATGATTTTGTTGAGAAACCATTCAACACAGATCAACTTATTTTGGTAGTAAAAAGAGCTTTTGAAAAATCTAAGTTACGACAAGAAAATCTTTCATTAAAAAAAGGTGACGCTGGTAGAGAAATTCTTGTAGGTCAGAGTTCAGCCTTTAAATCAATGCAATCACAATTGGAAAAGGTATCAAGCTCAAATGCTAGGGTAATGCTTTCGGGTGAAGCAGGTAGCGGTAAAGAGGCTGCAGCAAGAGTAATACATAATACTTCTTTAAGAAAGTCATTACCTTTTACAATAGTTAACTGCTCAAATTCTGATTCAGAGAGTTTTGATGAGACCTTATTCGGATTGGAAGAAGATGGCAAAGTTGTACTAAAAGGCTTATTAGAGAAAGCTAAAGGCGGTACTGTTTTATTTGATGAGGTTTCTGAGTTACCGATTGTAATTCAAAGAAAATTGTTAAAGTGCTTAAATAATCAAAGTTTTGAACGAAAAAATGGAAAATCAAAGGTAAAAATTGAATTTAGAGTTATTTCTAGTTCCAATAAAGACCTTGGGATTTTAATTGAGAATGAAAAATTTAGTAACGAGCTTTATCATAGGCTTAATGTAATTCCTATCCGAATACCTAACTTAGAAGATAGACGAGAAGATATACCTTTACTCATTAATCATTTCGTGAGCCAATTCAATATTGATCAAGGGTTGCCTATACGGGAGGTTTCTGAGGATGCATTAGCATTTTTACAAACTATGCAGTGGCCTGGTAATATTAGGCAATTAAGAAATTTAATTGAAAGGGTGCTTATATTAGGGGTTGATAAAGACTCTATAAAAGTGACCGAGTTTGTGTCTAGAGAAGAAAACGCACCTGAAAAAATTGGTCTTACTATAGATCAAAACTTAGCAACTTTACCATTGCGTGAGGCCAGAGAAAATTTTGAAAGAGACTATCTATTATTACAAATTAATAGATTTGGAGGTAATATCTCTAAAACAGCTTCCTTTGTTGGAATGGAACGATCAGCTCTTCATCGCAAGTTGAAATCCTTAAACATAGTTACTAATTTGAAAACAGGAAACAGGGTCGCTGTAGTATTGGAAAATGATAGTACTAATGACTATACCTCTTAGTTGTTTTTGTTTTATGTAACATAGCATTGAATGTGAGATCAAATAGATGAAAATAATAATCTGCGGAGCAGGACAAGTGGGTTGGCAGATTGCAAAACATCTGTCGGTTGAAAACAATAACATTACGATTGTTGATAGTGACCCAAGTTTAATAAGGCGTGCTACCGAAAACATAGATGTTCAGGGAGTCTTGGGCTTTGCTAGTTACCCTGATGTTTTAGACCAAGCTGGAGCCAGAGACGCAGATATGATTATTGCAGCAACAAACTCTGACGAAGTTAATATGGTTATTTGTCAAGTTGCTCATTCTGTTTTTGTGATACCTAGAAAAATAGCAAGATTACGGAGCCAGTCATACCTAAATGCTATCTATTCAGATTTGTATAGAGAAAATCATCTTCCAATTGACGTTGTTATCAGTCCGGAACAAGAAGTTGCAGAAGCAGCTCTTCTGCGACTTGAAGCACCAGCCGCTTTTGATATCGAAACTTTTTTAAAAGGTAGTGCACAGATTATTGGAATAGAGTTACAGGCAGATTGCCCTGTGACTGATACACCTTTAAAACAATTAACTGATTTATTTTCAACGCTTAGAGCTCGTGTTGTTGCGATCAGACGCAACGGAGACTTATTTGTTCCAACATCTAAAGATCAAATGTTCACTGATGATCAAGTTTATTTGCTAGCTCACAGGGATGATGTTTCTCGGACAATGGAGATTTTTGGAAAAAAAATGACTAAACAGGAGCGTGTCGTTATAATCGGGGCAGGCACGGTAGGCCTTTTTGTTGCAAAGTCTCTAGAAAAACGTTCTGAAAAATTTAAGATAAAAATTATTGAAAGGGACAGAAAAGTTGCTGAATTTGCGGCAGGAAAACTTGAAAGAACAATTGTACTGCATGGAGACGGTTTGGATTTTGATTGCCTCACGGAGGCAAATATTCAGGCAGCTGATACAATTTTAGCAGTGACTGATGATGACAAAACCAATTTACTTTCTGCTGTAAGGGGAAAAGCCGAGGGTTGCAAAATGGCAATATCTTTAATTAATGATCCAACCCTTATCTCTTTAATGATGCCACTAAAAATTGACGCTCATTTAAACCCTAGGGCGACTACAGTGAGTTCAATCTTAAGGCATGTCAGGCACGGGCGAGTTAACCAAGTTTATTCTATTGGAGATGCCGAGGGAGAAGTAATCGAAGCAAAAATTCTATCAACGTCACCAATGTCAGGTCAAGCTATCAAAGATATAGGTTTTCCTGAGGGAGCGGTGATAGGAGCGATTAAGCGTGGAGAAGAGTTTATAAAACCCAGTGGAGATAGTAAAATTTCTGATGGCGATATAGTAGTTATTTTCTCAATTTCAAAAGATGTTCCTGAGGTTGAAAAATTACTACAAGTAACCATAAACTTATTTTAAAAGTTATGAAAAATGTAAACAAAATACCTTTTTTAATAATATTAATGGGGGTGTTCTCACTTGCTATGCTGTTACCGTCTATCCACGCTCTTTACCTCGGTCTGCACAGAGTAGCACAAGCTTTTTTTTATAGCTCTTTACTCTTTTTAACCTTAACAATACTACTTGGTTTAAGTTTAAGGCGCCCAAGATCACAATCTGAATTAAAAAATGCTTTAGTGTCTCTTATTGGATTCTATGTATTTGTTCCTTTTTTTCTGGCTGTGCCCCTCCGGGAATCTTTAGTAGGAATAAACTTCATAAGTTTGTACTTTGAAATGGTCTCATGCTTAACAACTACTGGAGCGACTATTTTTGATGCTAGTTTTATAATTAGTGAACCTATTCATCTTTGGCGATCATTAGTGGGTTGGTTGGGTGGTTTTGTTTTTCTTATAATAGTATTTGCCACACTTACTCCACTGAAGCTTGGTGGTTTTGAAATTTTTAGAAATGATTCACAAGACAATTACGTTGTCCAAGCTATCAACAATCAAAATTCAGAGGAAAGATTGTTAATGTATGGCAGAAAAATATTTCCAATATACTTTATAGCAACAGCTGTTTTGTTCTTTTTGCTCCTCCTAACTGGAAACCGAGCATTCACTTCTCTTTGTTTAGCTTTTTCGACTCTTTCAACAAGTGGTATTCTTCCCTACAATAAAGGAAATTCTTTAAATATAAGCTTTATTGGACAGTTCATAGTTTTTGCTTTTTTAATCCTAAGTTTTTCACATACTTTTACTTTAAGTAAGAAATTTGATATCATTGGTAGTCTAAAATTTGGACGAGAGATAAGAGTGGCTTTTATTTTCATTGTCCTTGTAATGGTGTTTCTTTTAGTCCCTGACATATTTTTATATTTAAGTGAGAACAGAAATGTTGAACCTCTTTGGATTTTCAATCGAGTTTGGCCTCGATTATTTTCTACGGTTTCATTTTTGGCAACCAGTGGTTTCTCAATATTGCCCCTAAATGGAGACACTCCTGTAATACCATTTTTTATTTTAGCTGGGCTTTCAATTGTTGGAGGAGGAATTGCTACGACAGCGGGAGGGATAAAACTCATAAGATTTTATGCACTTTTTAAGCATGGTGCCAACGAAATTAATCGTTTATCTCATCCGAGGTCAGTTTTAGGTTTTGGGGCCGCCGGCAAAGATATTAGCCAAGAAGGTGCATTTAGGTCTTGGATTTTATTTATGCTTTTTTCTTTATTTGGTGTTGTTCTGGTCACCGTTTTAGGCTTTCTTGGGGTGTCATTAGAAAGTTCAGTTGCTTTGGCTTTATCAGTTTTGTCTACGAATGGGTATCTTGTATTTTCAGCTGTCGATGGATTTAGTTATAATGACTTGCTGCCCTCAGTTAAAGTTTGGTTAATTGCCGGTATGATAGTAGGTAGATTCGAAGTTTTAGCTATTTTAGTAGTGCTAATACCTAAGTTATCCTTAGATAACAAAGTTTAAAAAGTATCTTTTCAGGGTGGTAAATTACTGAAAGAAACTACATAAGTGTACAACTTACTTGCTTCAAAAAATAAAAGGTTATGAAATGTCTGCAGATAAACAAAATTTACAAGACACATTCCTGAATCATGTCAGAAAGACAAAGACTCCGGTAACTGTTTTTTTGATTAATGGTGTTAAGCTTCAAGGAGTTATTACTTGGTTTGATAGTTTTTGTGTTTTACTTAGACGAGAAGGGCAGTCACAGTTGATTTATAAGCATGCAATATCTACTATTATGCCCTCACAGGAAATTAGTTTATATAATGGTGAAGAGTAATTTCTAAGGAAATAAACTCCTCCACTCAAAATGTTTGGGTGATCTACCCAGTTATCAAAGAACTCAGAGGAGGGAGGTCTATAGATCTTGCCTTACGTGAGATGGTATCTTTAGCTAAAACTTTACCTAATACTGTAGTAGTTGGTGATAGTTTTGAGTCACTCGACAAAGTTATACCAAAAACATTTTTTGGGTCTGGAAAGCTTGAAAAAATACAAGATTATATTAAGTTAAACGAGGTTTCGTTAGTGTTAATTGATGGAACTCTTTCACCAGCTCAACAACAAAATTTAGAAAAAAAGTGGCAAGTAAAAATTTTAGATAAAACTGGGTTAATATTAGAAATTTTTTCTGATAGGGCCGCTTCAAGGGAGGGTGTTTTGCAAGTTGAACTTGCTGCACTCACATATCAAAGATCTCGCTTGGTAAGAGCCTGGACCCACTTAGAACGTCAAAGGGGTGGGCTAGGGTTTGTTGGTGGCCCAGGTGAAACACAAATAGAGTCTGATAGACGTGCTATTGACGATTCAATATTTAGGATAAAAGGTCATCTAAAAAAAGTAAAAAAAACAAGGAATTTACATAGAGAATCTAGAATAAGAAAACAAAAAAAGTTTATTTCTCTCGTTGGGTACACAAATGCAGGTAAGTCCACAATCTTTAACACTCTAACTGGAGCCAACGTGTTGGCTGAAGACAAACTTTTTGCAACACTTGATCCTACTATTAGAAATTTAACTTTGTCTGGTGGGCATGATGTGCTTTTAAGTGATACGGTTGGTTTTATTTCAGACTTACCTACTGAACTTGTGGCTGCATTTAGTGCAACCTTAGAAGAAGTCACAAACGCGGATATGATCCTTCATGTTCGAGATATTGCTCATCCAGAAGCAGATTCCCAATTCAAAAATGTTGTTGATATCTTAGAAAATTTAGGTGCTTTGGACAATAAAGATATCATAGAGGTTTGGAATAAAAGTGATCTTCTCTCTAAGCAAGATCAAGGTAGATTACAAAATGTGGTAGAAAGAAAAAAGGATATTTATCTAGTTTCAGCAGAAAAAAAAATGGGGTTAGATAATTTGCTTCAAGGAATTCTAGACAAAATTATGAAGAATTTTTTTATTGATAATGTTGACATTTTGTTAAGTGCTTGGTCTGAAAGAGTATGGTTATATAAGAATATAAAGGTGATTTCTGAAGTTTCCCAAGATAATCGGTTAATTATATGTGTTAATTGGTCTAAGGAACAAAAAAAAACTTTCTATAGTAAGTTTTATTAACGTATTAATTTTTTGGAATTAAAACTGTCAACCCCTTTGATCCAGCTTTAACAGTGTTGAGATTTAAGGACATAGTAATGTATTCACCTCTACTCCATAGCGAATTTAAATCGTCATAATGCTTAGAAAATACATTTCCAGATTGACCTGTTGAAATTATATAAAGAGAACTATCTGGGTCTGATAAGTCGTATATAGCGCGATATCCAGGCCCTTGTATGTTCTCGTAAGGATTTTCTCCATGATTACTTATAGCAGCGCGTTGTATGGTATTTTCTCCACCACTGGCTGAATGCTTAATATTAAAAAAAAGATCTAGCAGTGGTGTTGTACCTAATGTTGAATGTTTATGTAAGGATTTGTGAGCAATTCCCCACTGCCAGTCAGTTATGGAAGAGCCATAAGTTTTAGCTAATTGTGCTATAGCAACTTTATAGGAGGTTTCTGCGATTTCTTGGCATGTTTCAACTTCGTTTGTTACCAAAAGGTTACACCAAGAATTTTCTATTGATTTTTCTAGAAATACTCTTTTAATAAAGTCAGGATTAAATTTTTGAAATTGATTGCTCAGGTTACCCAACTCATCCTGAACAATACTCATCTGTAAATTTCTCATCCAAGCCACATAGATTAGAGGTTCAGGTTGGTACTTTGACATTTCTCCTGTCCAGTTTGCCAGTAAGTCCAAACCTTTTGCTTCTAAAGTAGAGAATTTATGATCAGTAGTCTTGGCCTTCTTTGCCCATAGAGAGCTTGCCACAATTGGTAAAATATTTTGAGCGGTAACACTAACAATATCCTGTTGATACTCAATAAGGCTCTCTTTAGTATGGATTGGCCGTTTTGATATTAGTTTTTTTAATCGAATAACTCTTTGTGTGTCACCATAGTCATAAGTAATGTGATTTGGAAATTTAGAATTAACCAATCTATTATTAGTATTAATAATAGTTCCTGATTTAGGAGATATGTTTTCGGGATTTGACGCATAAGAAAAATACCCGTTCCATCGGTTCTGAGAAATCCATCCTTCGGACGGGGTCTTAGCATTTGTAGTGTGTTCTGCGGTCCGTTTTGGAATTTTTCCAATTGTTTTCATAGCGATAGTAGTTTTGTCAATTGCAACTAAGTTTTGTGCAGGCGCGTAAAACTCCGAACCAGCATTTAATATTCCCTTAACGTCTTGGGCCTTCATTATCCGTATTGCTGCCTGAAGTGAGGTGTTTTTTGTAGATAAAGCTGTCCAACTAAGGGAAGCTAAGTATCCTTCAGGAACAACTGACCTTATGTTAAATTGGTTTCCTGATAAAATTGGTCCATTACGAGTTTTTTTTATTGTGACGGTAACATCGGGAGAGTCTTTTACTTTAATTATTGTTTCATTCAATTCAAAGTCTAGACTTCCAAACTCGGTTTCGTATTGGTTGTTATTTAAAGGATTAAGTTTTTCTAAAAAGATATCCTGATCATCTACATACGCACTGGTTATGCCCCAAGCTGTTTTATCTGTTCTTCCACTTAAAATTGAAGGAATGCCTGGAATTGTAGCCCCTATAGCGTCACCACTCTTTAATCCTAATCTTGCAAGATACCAAATTGAAGGTGCAGTTAAACTTAAATGAGGATCATTAGCTAGAAGAGTAGACTTAGACACAGACCTTGTAGGTCCAATGGCAAATACGTTTGAGGCACCTCCCATAGCCTTATTGTTTAACTGAAAATCTTTGTTTTTTTGTAATGCATTTTTGAGTGGATTAAGAGTAGTTTTTACTACTTTTTTAATTCGAGAATGATCCATTGAGAGTTTAAGTTCTTTTGGAGGGCTGTCTCCAAATAAGAGAGTGTACTCCTTTATAGTTAAACGTTCTGAAGCTAGTGCTCTGATTATCTCTTCTTGAATATTAGTAGATAGTTGAAAAGATAATAAGTTAAGAACTGCTATGCTATCTTCAGGAACCCATGGTGATATTTTTTTTTTAAATAAAAAGAACTCTGGTGCACCTCGCCCTAGGGCCTTCTTATTTACAGTTTCTATCCAGCGGTTTATCCCATTCGAATATGCTACTAGAGCAGAAAGAGTATCGGAATCTTGAATTTGTAGTGATTTTTTTGCCGACTGATAAATTCCCAACTCGCGCATTAAAATATCAGTCTTAACCGTTTTTTGTCCAAATATTTCACTTAACTTTCCTTGAGAAGTTCGTCTCATTAACATCATCTGCCATAGTCTGTCCTGCGCATGAACAAACCCAAGGCCAAAAAAAATGTCATTATCATTTGAACCTATTATATGTGGTATACTTGATCTATCCCGAGTTATTTCTACTCGATCTTTAAGTCCATCGAGGGAGTACTCGGCATTAAACTCTGGGATTGATCTAATAATTAAATAATAACTTGTAGAGATTGAGATAATGAATATGAACAAGAGAACAAGAAAAGCTCTTAATGACCATCTAAAAATTGACAACATTACTACCCACCACTAAACCAAGATATTATATATCGATACAATGAAGAGTTAAAAAATTCAAACACTCAAGGAGATAATTTTGGCAAAAGTAAGTTTTATAGGTTTAGGAGTTATGGGTTTTCCAATGGCGGGTCATTTATCAGACTCTGGTCATGAAGTAAGCGTTTATAATCGAACTTCTAATAAGTCAGAAGAGTGGGAGTCACAATTCAAAGGTAAAGCTTACAAATCACCAAGAGAGGCGGCCATTGGAGCTGATTTCGTAATGGCATGTGTCGGAAATGACGATGATCTTAGGGAAATATGTTTAGGAGAGGACGGAGCTTTCAAAGGTATGAAACCAGGAACAATTTTTGTAGATCACACAACAGTGTCAGCAAAAGTAACTCGTGAATTAGCTAATATATCAAAAGGTTCTGGTGTGGAGTTTATTGATGCACCGGTTTCAGGTGGGCAGGCAGGAGCTATTAATGGCCAACTTGGAGTAATGTGTGGTGGCGACCCTGATACTTATATCAAAGCAGAAAAAATTATTAGTTCATATGCTAAAGTTTGTAAGTTACTTGGCCCCTCAGGAGCCGGACAATTAACTAAGATGGTAAATCAAATATGTATAGCTGGATTAGTGCAAGGGCTTTCAGAAGGTTTAAATTTTGCTGAAAAAGCTGGGTTAGATGTTAAAGAAGTAGTGGACGTCATTTCTGCTGGTGCTGCTGGAAGTTGGCAAATGGTTAACAGACACGAAACGATGAGTGCTGATAAGTTTGACCACGGTTTTGCTGTGGATTGGATGAGAAAGGATTTGGGTATTTGTTTATCTACAGCTGAGGAAAATGGGGCAAGTCTTCCCGTGACAGCTTTGGTTGATCAATTTTACAAGGAAGTGCAGAATATAGGAGGTGGACGTTGGGACACATCCTCATTGATTAAAAGATTAAATAATAAGTTAAGTAAATAAAAGCCTACTATTTAGTTAATTTATTATACTTTGTTCCTTCTAAACTTATACCTCCGATAAGCCCACCTTGAGCAAAAACAATGGGTATAATTGGCGCTGCGCTAGACATTATGTCAACACCCAAAGTATATGCATCTGTCTGCAGCGCATAAGTAAACTCTGCACTTAAATTGAAACCTGAAGAATTTTTGAATTTAGTTAAACTTTCATCAGTCATAAATAAAAGAACTTGTGAGTATTGTTGTACTCCAATATTTAAACCCCAACTCCCGCCCACAAAGGAATAGTAATCAATTGGTTTGCCTTCAATTAATAAAGCTCCTTTACCGTAAGACCCTCCATAGACTAAGCTAGCTTCTGATACTTTAGGTATTACTAGAAGGCCAACCGCTTTATTTGATAGTTCTTTTATTTCCGGCCATTTGTCGTACAAGAATTGAAGCGTGTTCTGAACTTGGTCGTCTATTAACACTGTGTCCAAAAGTTTACTTTTCACACCACAGGCGCTAAGTAGTCCAGCGGAACTTAATAAAACAAAAAATTTTCTTCTATCAAAGGTTTTCATTTAATCTGACTTAATAAATTTTTTCTAGTTAATAATTCTAAATTTATAGAGGAAACTGGTGCTTGTCACTTAATAAAGTTATTTTAATATTTAGCGCTCATTAAGTATCTTTGCTAACTTGGGAGCAAAATATGTTAAAACACCATCACAACCAGCTCTTTTAAAAGATAATAAACTTTCAAGCATAGCACTTTCTTCCTCAAGCATCCCGCAGTTAAATGCAGCCATTAACATTCCATACTCACCTGATACTTGATAGGCGAAGGTAGGAACCAAGAAAGTATCTTTAACTCTTTTACACACATCTAGGTAAGGCATACCTGGTTTTATCATTACCATGTCAGCACCTTCTGCTAAGTCCCTGGCGACAAGTCTAAGCGCTTCATCAGAGTTTGAAGGATCAGCTTGGTAGGTTCTTTTATCACCGATTAATAAATTTGATGCACCAACAGCATCTCGAAAAGGGCCATAAAAAGCTGATGCGTATTTTGCTGAATAACTTAGGATAATTACGTCATAGTAACCAGAACTCTCTAATGCAGTCCTTATGGAGCCAATTCGACCATCCATCATGTCAGAGGGTCCTAGAATATCTGCACCACTTTTTGCTTGAGCAATTGCCATTTTTACCAGTGCTTCAACCGTTTGATCATTTAGTATAATACCATTTTTAACGATTCCGTCGTGCCCATTTATATTGTAGGGGTCTAAGGCGATATCGGTCATAATTAAAATATCAGGAACAGCAGATTTTATAGCAGCTACAGCTCTGTTCGAAAGGTTGTTTATATTCCAAGCTTCTTCACACATTTCACTTTTTAGTTTGATGTCTACACATGGAAATATACACAAAGCAGGTATACCCATTTTTTTTGCAAATTTTGCTGCTTCAATAGCTTTGTCAATGGTGAGCCTCTGCACTCCAGGCATAGTCGGAATATCGATTGCCTCGTTTTGACCTTCAATAACAAAGATTGGCCAAATTAAATCACTTACTGAAAGTGTCTTTTCTTGTATGAGTGATCGTATTGATGAGTTTTGACGTAAACGTCTAAACCTTGGCGCGTTCTGTTGATTATGTTCTAGGCCCATTTATCCCTCACAGTGTTGGTTTTATAAAAGATTGAAAATACTAACTTATCAACTGTTATTTTAATACACTAATAAATCAGATAAATATAAAATAAAATAAGCGATGTTGACACAGCATTGTAATCCCTTAATGCACAACGATGAATAAAAATAATAACATTATAAAAATCAGTGGATCGCCAGAGGGATTTGATGCTGATTTAATAATTAAAGAGGTAAATTCTGGAAAAACAGCAATTCACGTTTGTAGAGATGACAAGAGGCTGTTGGAGACAAAACAAGCTTTGCAATTTTATAATGCAGGCTTTGAAATTCTTGAGTTTCCAGCTTGGGATTGTTTACCTTATGATCGTGTGTCGCCAAGTTTAACTATTGTAT
>ENA-ORDR01001042-ORDR01001042.1-marine-metagenome-genome-assembly--contig:-NODE-1042-length-13482-cov-2.765759_pt1 | contig 13482 bp, 15 predicted proteins | sample MGYA00240993_ERZ508538 | MGnify/ENA primary metagenome ERZ508538 (study PRJEB26207, sample SAMN05421999) | marine metagenome | isolation source: Monterey Bay, California, USA | place: USA:Monterey Bay...
AACATAGTTTTTTAAGGACTTGCACACATAGTGGTTTACGTTTTTTAGATACAACTTTTCCACAATCAGCGAGTTTACCCTTTCGCTGGCTATACAATTACGATGTTACTAAATTAGACATTTAATTCTATCCAAATTGGTACATGATCGGATGGCTTCTCGAGCCCTCGTATATCACTGTCAATTTTACAATCAGCTAACAGGTCTGCGCAGCTTGGAGACAACAGAAAATGATCGATCCTTATCCCATTATTTCGATCCCAAGCCCCCGCCTGATAATCCCAGAAACTATAATGACCTGGGCCATTATTAAATGCTCTAAAAGCATCGGAAAAACCTAAATTTAAAATTTTTCGGAATTTGGTTCGGCTTTCCAATTTGAACAAAGCGTCATTTGTCCATGCGCTTGGTGCTGCTGCGTCTTCTGCTTGAGGAATAATATTAAAGTCACCAGCCATTAAAAAAATTTGCTCTGAGCGAAGTAACTGTTGGGCCCTGCGATAAAGTCTATCCATCCAAGCTAATTTATAGTCGTATTTTGGTCCAGGAAGAGGATTTCCATTTGGAAGATATAGGCAGCAAATTCTTATCTCATCGGGTACGCAAATGGTAGCTTCAATCCATCTGGCTTGTTCGTCACTTTCATCGCCCGGCAACCCGCGCTCAACTTCTCTTAATGGATATTTTGATAAAATTGCAACGCCGTTGAAGGACTTTTGTCCGTGAGTTTCAACGTTATATCCTAGTTCTTCAAAAATTTCTCTAGGGAAAGCGTCATCAATTGATTTTATTTCCTGTAGTAATGCAACGTCTGGATTGGATTCTTTTAACCAATTTACTAGCGCAGGTGTCCTGGCTTTGATGCCGTTGATGTTGAAGCTTGCTATTTTCATACAATAAATTTTAAATTGAAAAACTGGTCCCACATCCGCAAGAAGAACTTGCATTAGGGTTCTCGATAACGAAGCGGGCGCCAATCAATTCGTCAGAGAAGTCAATTATGGCGTCACTGAGAAAGGGTAATGAAGTACTATCTATAAAAACTTTGTTACCTTCTTTTTCTAAAATGAGATCATCTTCATGTTTTGTATCCAACTCTATGTTATATTGAAAACCAGAACATCCACCACCTTCAACAGCAACGCGAAGGCCTTTGTTAGAGCTTGCTGGAATAATCTGAGCCAACCGTTCAAAAGCACGGTTGGTGACTTTCGGCGGAAGCTGCATTTTTATCTCCACTTCAATAAACCTGGATAGTAATAGCTAATTACTCTAAGTATATAGAGACGGTAAAAACTGTAAACAAGGAAATGTCTATGATGCTTGCTCGATTTGCTGCCGATCCAAGCTTTGAAAAAAATATCTCAAACCATCGACATTTTAGCGAAAGGGAAAGTAATTATCGCTCTTGTTACCAGAGAGACTATGATCGGATTTTGCATTGTTCAGCTTTTAGACGATTGAAACATAAAACTCAGGTTTTTGTTGAGGATGAAGGTGATTACTTCCGTACTCGTTTGACACATACTCTAGAAGTTGCCCAAGTTGCTAGAACTATTAGCACAGCGTTAGAACTCAATTATGATTTATCAGAGACAATCGCTCTGGCGCATGATTTGGGTCATACTCCGTTTGGCCACACTGGTGAGGAAGCTCTAGACGAACTAATGAAGGAATTTGGGGGATTTGATCATAATGCACAAGCATTAAGAATAGTTACCAAATTAGAGCAACATTATGCTGATTTTGATGGGCTTAATCTTACTTGGGATACTTTAGAGGGAATTGCAAAGCATAATGGTCCGATTAAAGAGCCAATACCATATGCCCTTAGCCAATATAATTCTGTTCAAAGTCTTAATTTGAATAGTTTCGCGAGCGCCGAAGCCCAAGTCGCTGCTATTTCAGATGATATCGCTTACAACAGTCATGATTTACATGATGGTCTCAGGGCAAATTTATTTACAGATGAAGACATAAAAAGCCTACCATTAATTGATAAATGTTACGATGAAGTTGATAGCATTTACCCAAATTTAGATCAATATCGACGAAGGCATGAAGCTCTTCGACGGTTTTTCGGTATTCTAGTCGAGGATGTTATTTCTCAGTCAAAAAGTATTATCTTGGAAATTTCACCAAAGTCGATTGAAGATATTCGGAATGCTGGGGTTCCGGTAATTCAATTTTCACGTGACAAATTTTTAGCCTTAAAAGAAATAAAAACATTTTTATTCAATAATATGTATCGTTCTCCTAAAGTTATTGAGATGCGTAAGATAGTTACTTTTAAGTTACAAAATTTATTTACGAAATATATTTCTGATCCCAGCTATCTGCCTGCTGACTGGAAGCTTAAAACTGATCTAGAATTCAATAAAACCGATTTGGCGCGGTTAGTGGCTGACTATATTTCTGGGATGACGGATCGGTATGCATTAGCTCAACATCGCAAGGTATTTGGTAAGGAACTTCCTTAAATAATTAAAAATAGACAATTATTTTAATTAATGGAGCTTGATCTTGACGTAGCTGCAGACCCTGCTAAACCGCAAAATAGAGGAATAAAGATTTATGGATCTATTTTATAAAGTTAGACAGCATGTGCTGAATGAATTAGATAGCATGGTTGCTGCCGGACAACTTCCAACTGGTTTAGATATGACTAGTGTTACGGTTGAGCCACCTAGAGACCCTTTGCACGGCGATATGGCCACAAATGCAGCAATGGTTTTAGCCAAAAAGGCAAAAAAAAATCCACGTGAGATTGCGGAAATTCTTGCAAAGCGTTTGTCAAATGTAGACGTTGTTGAGAATTCAGAAGTTGCGGGTCCTGGGTTTCTAAACCTTCGAATAAGCATTAAGGCGTGGCAGTCAATTTTTAATAAAATTTTAGAGTTGGGAAGCTCTTATGGCCAAACAGGGTTAGGTAAAAATTTACGGGTTAATGTCGAATTTGTTTCAGCAAACCCCACAGGGCCACTGCATGTCGGGCACACTAGGGGAGCGGTTTTTGGAGATGCTTTGGCGCAATTACTAAGTTTTGCCGGATATAAAGTCACACGTGAATATTATGTAAACGATGGTGGGTCCCAGGTCGATACATTAGCTAGGTCGGTTTATCTTCGCTATCTTGAGGCACACGGTCAGGTTGTCGCTTTCGAAGATGGAACCTATCCGGGAGATTATCTTATTCCAGTGGGACAGGCACTTAAACACAAAGTAGGATCTGATTATGTTGATAAACCAGAACATTACTGGTTGGATGAGGTCCGTAAATATTCGACAGACGCCATGATGAAACTGATAAAAGATGACCTCTCTGCGTTAGGTATAAAAATGGACATGTTTTTTTCAGAAAAATCTTTATACGGTAGCGGAAAAATTGAAGAAGCAATAGAAAATCTCAAAAATAAAGACTTAATTTATGAAGGAATTTTAGAATCTCCTAAGGGTAAAAAAATAGAGGATTGGGAGCCTAGAATTCAAACCTTATTTAAATCGACTTCTCATGGCGACGATGTAGATCGGCCTATTAAGAAGTCTGATGGAGAATGGACCTACTTTGCTCCAGACATTGCTTATCATTTTGATAAAATAGAGCGAAACTTTGATCAACTGATTGATATTTTTGGTGCTGACCATGGTGGATATGTTAAACGCATGAATGCCGCAGTTTCTGCACTTTCAAATGACAAGGTAAAACTTGACATAAAGTTAACCCAGCTGGTGAAACTATTTAAACGTGGAGAGCCGTTTAAAATGTCAAAAAGGGCAGGGACATTTGTAACTTTGCGAGACCTGGTTGATCAAGTTGGTTCTGACGTAACCCGGTTTGTAATGCTTACGAGAAAAAATGATGCTCCTTTGGACTTTGACTTTGACAAAGTTCTTGAACAGAGCAGAGATAATCCTGTGTATTACGTTCAGTATGCCAGTGCCAGAATCCATAGCGTATTTCGAAAAGCTAAAGAGGCAGGAATTAATTTTAATGAAGACCAGGTAAGTAACAAAACATTTTGTGAAATTACTCATGATGCAGAAATAAAAATTGCAAAAAAATTGGCTGAATGGCCTAGACTTGTTGAGATTTCTGCAAAAACTCATGAGCCACATCGTATTGCCTTTTATCTATATGAACTGGCAAGTGATTTTCATAGTTTATGGAATAAAGGCGGTGAAAACGATGAGCTCAGATTTATCCAAGAAAAAGATCACGAAGTAACTTTTGCAAAATTGGCTATGATTTCGGCTGTTTTGGTTGTTATTTCCTCAGGTCTTGGTATTCTAGGCGTAGAGCCAGTAACTGAAATGAATTAAAAAAAACGCTGGCCGAGGCAAAATACTAGAGATTTCTCTGGAGGCAGTATGTTAGAAAGTTCCGACGCAGCTCTAGCTAGCGAAGATAAACTTGGTAAATTCAAACTAAATATGATTTTTTATTGGATCGGAGCGGTCTTGTCCTTATCCCTGCTCGCCGGTGCTATTGGTTGGAGTTACAAATTAGTTGTTAGGGATATAAACCAGATTCCAATTGTTCGGGCTCAATTGGGCCCGCTCAGAGTGGCTCCTGATAATCCCGGCGGCCTTACGGCTGCTAATCAAGGGCTTTCGGTGACCCAACTTGCGGTAAATGAAAAGCCGTTGTTGTCAGACGAAATAAACCTCGCACCAGCTGCAGAGATTTTGAATGAAGAGACTTCGGCTTCATTACTTCGAGAAGTAGATAAATTAAATCAAATTGATGAAACATATGAAATTAAAGAAATAAATGCAGAAAATACTATAAGCTTAGATGGGTCATCTGGTGCTATGAAGGGAGAAACTGCATCAAAAACTGAATCTTTGGTGGCTCAAGTAGCATTTTCTCAAAAGAAAGTGGAAATAGAAAATGCGGTGTCTCTAGCGCTTTCAATCACAAGTGAGTTTGATCCTTCGCTTACCTCGTTACGACCCAAAACCCGTCCCAGGAGTGTTCAACAAAATAGAGAACTCATAGTTAGTAAAAAGCCAATGTCAAAATTGCCTATCGGCAGTGCGATTGTGCAGCTAGGAGCCTTCGATAGTAAAAGTTTAGCTGAGAGCGAGTGGCGGCGCTTTGAAAAACTTCTTGGTTCTATTCTGGCTCCTAAGCAAATGATTATTCAAAAGGCAGAAAGTGGTGGTAAAATATTTTATCGCCTGCGAGCCTCGGGCTTTAATGATATCTCGGACGCCAGACAGTTTTGTACAGCTATAAGTGATAAAGTGGCATGTATTCCTGTCGTGACGCGTTGAATGTTATCAGAACCCATAAAAAATGCTGTCATTTTTGGTTGCGAAGGCCCTAATCTAACAGATGTTGAGTTCAATTTCTTTGCGGAGACTTCACCCTTCGGTTTCATTCTGTTTTCTAGAAATATTGTTAATGCCAAACAAGTAAATAAATTATGTTTATCACTGAGAGATTCTGTTGGTTGGCAAGCTCCAATATTAATTGATCAGGAGGGGGGTAGGGTCCAGCGCGTAAGGCCTCCTCTAGCATTCGATTGGTTGCCACCTTTAGATGAGGCCAGAAAGGCTGGCTATAATGCTAAAAGTATTTTTAAATCTCGTTTTTCAGAAATAGCAAATGAATTGCATTCGCTTGGTATTGATTTCAACTGCGCCCCAGTACTAGATATTGCTCGAGAAACTACTCATGAATTTTTGAAAAATCGATGTTATGGGGTTAATAAGTTTGACGTCATTTCGCTTGGAAAAATAGCATATGAGGCTTTGAAGTTGAATGGTGTTTTTCCCATAATTAAACATATGCCAGGCCATGGCTTTGCGACACATGATAGTCACTTTAAACTACCCGTTGTGAAAGCAAGCAAGAAAGAACTTTTTGAAAATGATTTCGCAGTTTTTAAAGCATTTTCTGATACTGAAATAGCAATGACTGCTCATGTTCTCTTTGAGGCAATAGATCCTCACACCGCTGCAAGTACGTCTAAAATAATGATGGAAATCATTCGTAACGAGATAAAATATTCTGGTCTTTTAATAACGGATGATATCTCAATGTCCGCCCTGCCAGGTGACATAAAAGAACGAACCAATAATTTAATAGAGGCCGGAAATGACGTAATATTGCACTGCAATGGAAACCTCAGAGAGATGAAAGAAATCATTAATTCTGGCGTAGTTCCAAACGCACTGACAATATCCAGGATGGCCTCTGTCATTGAAGAAAGAAAAAAAATAGAGCATAATAGAGTATAGATTTTAGAGTCGGTACGGAGTTTGTGAACTTAATGGTCAGCAATAGCAAACATCCAAATCAAAGTTATGAGCCTAATACTTTTTCATCTGAAAATTTGTCTTCCGATGAGCTAATTGTTGATCTTGATGGGTTTGAGGGTCCATTGGACTTGCTTCTTACTCTATCACGTTCTCAAAAATTGGATTTGATGCAGATTTCAATTCTTCAACTGGCGGAACAGTATCTAGATTTTGTCGAAAAAGCGCGTTCACTTCAAATAGAACTAGCAGCCGATTATTTAGTAATGGCTGCTTGGCTAGCCTTTCTGAAATCGCGCTTACTACTTCCTCCCGATCCTGATGAGAATGAGCCATCGGGAGAAGAGCTAGCAGCACATTTAGCGTTTCAACTCGAAAGACTACAGGCAATGAGAGATGCTGCGGCTAAGTTAATGGCCAGAGACCAACTTGGTAGAGATTTCTTTGCAAGAGGAATCGAAGAAAAAGTAGAAAAAATCAAGCGTATAAAATATGAAGCTTCTCTTTTAGATTTAATACAAGCTTATGCTAGAATTAAAACAAAGGATGAGTTTCGACCTTTTGTTATGGACAGAGATGATGTTTATACACTTGAGCAGGCGTTAGAGCGAATGCGTGGGCTGATTGGCTACACTATTGGTTGGATAGATATCTCTACCTTTTTACCGGATGGGTGGACTTCTTCTGCAGGTCGCATTCGTGCTGCAACAGCGTCAACTTTCGCTGCAACGTTAGAATTGGCTAAGAACGGTGATCTTGAGTTGCGTCAAAGAGATAATTTTGGGCCAATACAATTTAGATCAAAAGGTACGGATAAATGATCGAAGAACAAAAATTTACAGAATCTCTATTCGAGGCTCCTAAAATCGATCAACAAGAAAGGATGGTAGAGGCAATTCTTTTTGCTAGTTCGGATCCGGTGACAGTTAAAGAAATAATTGGACGCTTACCTCATGGTTGTGAACCAGAGAAAGCACTAGAAAACCTAAAGGAAAAGTATAAAAGTAGAGGTATTAATTTAGTAAAAGTAGGCGATTGCTGGGCTCTACGTACAGCCTCAGATCTAAGTTTTTTAATGCAGAAGGAAACAGTTGAAGTTAGAAAACTTTCTCGTGCTGCGGTTGAGACACTTTCAATAATAGCATATCATCAACCTGTCACTCGAGCAGAGATTGAGGAGATAAGAGGGGTCAGCGTATCTCGTGGTACGATTGATCTTTTGATGGACTTAGACTGGATCAAGATTGGAAGAAGAAGAATGTCTCCTGGGAGGCCGGTTACATTTGCCATTACGCAAAACTTTCTTGATCATTTTGGTCTTGAAAGTGCTCGTGATCTCCCAGGCTTAAAAGAGTTAAAATCTGCTGGACTCCTTGAAAGTCCTCCGCCTCCTGGAGCACCTGCGCCGGAAGAGCTTCTAGGAGTTGAAAGTGAAGATCAACAAAGCGAACTTTTCCAAGAAGAATAAGTTATTTAAAGTGCTTTGATAGCTTTAGGCCCTGACCTTGATAATTGGACTTGATATTCTCGCCATATAGTTCTTTTGGAATTGAAGCCATTCTTTCATACACTAGTCTGCCCACAATTTGACCGTGCTCTAAAACAAAAGGCGCTTCGTGACATCTGACCTCTAAAACTCCTCGAGATCCTGAGCCACCTGCATGAGCGTGGCCAAATCCTGGATCGAAGAATCCAGCATAATGGACACGAAACTCTCCTACCATTGCAAGGTAAGGAGCCATTTCAGCGGCATAAGCAGGTGGGATGTGGACAGCCTCTCTACTCACAAGAATATAAAAAGCATCGGGATCTAGGATAATTTGACCATTTGTACTGTGAACTTCTTGCCAAAAATCTTCACGTTTATAGGTTTTTATATTATCTAAATCTATTATTCCTGTATGTGGTTTGGCCTGGTAGCCGACCAAGGAACCCTTTGCTGGTTGCAAGTCAACTGAAAAACCCAGGCCCGCATCTATCTTTGGCACAGTATCTATTAACTTTTCGTTTTTATGTAGTATTAGAAGTTCTTCATCAGTTAAAATAGCCTGGCCCTGCCTGAAACGGATTTGGTTTAAACACATGCCCGGCCGAACCAGAACTGAAAATGACCGAGGACAAATTTCAACAAATAATTGTCCATTATATCCTGCTGGAATTCTATCAAATTCAGTACCTTTGTTCGTTATAATCCTTGTTAAAAGATCCAAACGGCCAGTTGAACTCTTTGCATTAGCAATTGCACTTAAATCTGCTGGTAATTTTAAGCTCTCTTCAATGGGAATCAAATAAACGCAACCTTTTTCTAAAACAGCGCCTTTTGTTAAATCAATTTGATGCATCTCAAATTCATTTAATAAATCAGAAACATTTTTATCTTTTCCAGTTAAGAAAGATGCTCTTATACGCCAAGCTATATTACCAAGACGCAGATCAAGGCTGGCAGGTTGAACTTGACCTTTTTCTATTTCTTTATCTGCAAATATAATCTTCTTTAAAATTAGTTCGCTAATAGATTGGCTTGGTAAGACACCCAAAATTTTTGGCTCCTTAATTTGCATAACTGTGAAAATTCACGAGTTATTTGGTCGGGCTAGCAGGACTTGAACCTGCGACCTTCCGTCCCCCAGACGGACGCGCTACCAGGCTGCGCCATAGCCCGACTTCGTTCGTTATTTCTCGATTTTCAATTGAGAACAAGAACAAACTTCAAACTTAATCAACTAAGCTCGTTTTTTTATCGCATTATCGATCGAGTTTAATATTTTTTTAAATAAATCTTTATCACTTGAGGCGAGCGTTTTTTTATACAAATCATTCGAAATAGACTGATAAGTCGCCTCTGACTTAAGTGGCCGTACAGGTTTGGTCATGAGTTCATCTGAGAACATAGAAAATTGACCATCTATTTCTTTAAATCTATGGGGCGATTCCTCTTCTATAGTTGACTCATTCGAGTTTTTGTCAGTTTTCGGAGGGATCCTCTCACTTACCTTTGTTATATCTGCTTTCACGATTTCCAGTGGGCGAGAAAGTTCTGAAATATAATTTAAACCCTTATCTTTAATAATTCTTTGAGTACCTTTTATTGTAATCCCATCTTCATGGAGAAGTTTTTTAATTCCACCAATAATTAACATATCTTTTGGTCGGTAGTATCTACGACCACCGGCTCTTTTTACAGGTTTGATTTGGCTAAATTTACTCTCCCAAAATCGTAATACGTGGGTCTCCGTATCTAGCCATTCAGCTACTTCACTTATTGTTCTAAAGGCGTTTGCTGATTTTGTCATTTAGGAAACTTAGGACTTACCGGTTGCTACGCGGTCCTTTAGTAAATGTGATGGTCGAAAAGTTAAAACTCTTCTTGGAGCGATTGGTGCTTCATCACCAGTCTTTGGATTTCTTCCAACCCTCGCACTTTTATCTCTTAAACTGAAAGTTCCAAATGATGAAATTTTGACTTGTTCACCCTTTACCATGGCATCACTTATGTGGTTAAGAACGCTTTCAACTAAATCTGCAGATTCATTTCGAGACAGGCCTACTTCACGAAATACAGCTTCATTTAAGTCCATGCGCGTAAGTGTTTTATCTGCCATTATATCCTCCCGTTTCATTTCATTTTAAAGCGTACGGTTTTTAACTGTCAACAATATTGAGGCTTTTTATAAAATTTTTAATGCATAATACATAATATTTCACCATCTTAAGACTATTGCTCCCCAAGCCAGTCCTCCGCCAATAGCTTCAGTAACAATTAAATCATTTTTTTCTATTTGTCCTGACATTGAAGCTACCGATAGTGCCAAAGGAATTGAAGCTGCTGATGTGTTTCCGTGATTTTGAACGGTTTTTATTACTTTTTCGTCAGGTATGCCCATCTTTCGTGCAGTACCTTGTATGATCCTGATGTTGGCTTGATGAGGGACAACCCAATCAACTTCATCAGATTTTATTCCTGCTTTTTCCATCGCTTTTTCTGAGGTTTTAGCTAATTTATCGACCGCATGCTTAAATACTTCTTTACCTTCCATTCTTAGATATCCAGTTGTTTTTTTAGAAACCCCACCGTCAACATATAAAATATCTTTATAGCTACCATCTGAATTAAGATCTACTGACAAAATCCCTCTGTCTTCTTTAGTGCCATTTGAATTTTGGCCCTCTAGAACAACGGCACCAGCTCCATCACCAAATAGGACACAAGTTGATCGATCGTTCCAATCCATCAAATTAGAAAAAGTTTCAGAGCCAATAACCAGTATTCTATTTGCTTGTCCGGATACTATCTGGGCGTTGGCTGTGGATAACGCAAAGATGAAGCCTGCACAAACCGCCTGAACGTCATATGCAAATCCATGTCTCATACCTAGCCCAGCTTGTACCATTGTTGCTGCGGAAGGAAAGGTCAGATCAGCGGTAGAAGTAGCCAAAATAATAGCGTCCAAATCAGAAACTTCTATATTTGCATCTTCTATGGCTTGTTTTCCAGCCAATATGGCCATTTTTGAAGTAGTTTCATCTTCATTTGAAAAATGTCTTTGCCGTATACCACTTCGCGTGATGATCCAATCGTTGCTAGTGTTAAGAGTTTTTTCGAATTCTGAATTAGGAACTATTCTTTTGGGCAGGTAATGCCCAACACCTTTAACTACTGCTCTCTTAGTCATATTGTAGACCGACCTTGTACTGTTCTTGTTAACTTTGCTGCATAGTATTTGCTGATGCAACCCGAGCGGCAATTTTTTCTGAAAAATTATTTTCTGCTAACTGAACAGCTAGTTTTATAGCTGCGGCTACTCCCGTTGCGTCAGCGGAACCATGGCTCTTTACAACAGTTCCGTTCAGACCTAGGAAAACCCCGCCATTTACTCTGCGTGGATCAATCCTTTTTCTTAATCGTCTCAACGAAGTAACGGCTAAGACGGATGCTAAACGAGATAGTGGGGTGTAGGCAAATGCCTCTTTCAATAAGTTTCCGATTAAAGCCGCGGTACCTTCACCTGTTTTAAGAGCAATATTACCAGTAAAACCATCTGTTACGATAACATCTACTTTATCACTAGTTATATCCCCACCCTCGACAAATCCAACAAATGAAAAGCTAGACGGGTCGCAGTTTTTTTCTATGAGTTCATAAGCCTTATGTAACTCGGCTCGGCCTTTATGTTCTTCGGTGCCGACATTAAGCAGCCCTACTTTAGGTTTTTCTACGTTTAGACCGTTTCTTGCATACGATACACCCATTAATGCGTATTGTAGTAAATCGTTTGCTTCTGCCTTGATGTCTGCACCGACATCAAGAACAATATTAAAGCCCACCTGAGATTTAGAAGGCCAAAGCACAGCTATTGCAGGTCGGTTGATACCTTCTAATTTTCGAAGACGTATCATAGATATAGCCATTAATGCACCAGTATTACCACACGAAACACAAACATCCGCATCACCGTTTTTTACATATTCTAATGCTGACCACATAGAGGAATTTTTTCCACTTCGCACAACCTGGCTAGGTTTGTCTCTCATATTTATTACATCGGTTGTATTTACTATTTTAACACAAGAATTCAGACGTCGCCGCCTGTTGATTAGCCGCTGTAATTCGTCTTCAGGCCCATGCAGTATAAAGTGAAGGTTTGGATTTTTTGCAGCAGATCGAGCGATACCCGCAATAACAGCGGGCGCCCCCAAATCACCGCCCATTGCGTCAATACTTAACACAACACGGTTACTGTTTATTTGGTTTACTCGAATATCTTGCGTCATCTGAAGACAAGGTTACAGCTTAAGCCGCGTCCTCGTCTATATCTATTTCTTCCGCAGTGAGTATTACTTCTTTTTCTCCATAGTATCCACATGAAGCACAAACATGATGGGGACGCTTTAACTCACCACAATTTGGACACTCGTTTGGATTAGAAGGGCTAAGTGAGTCATGCGCACGTCTATTGTTTCTACGAGACTTAGATACTTTGTTTTGCTGGACAGCCATGCCTCACCCTCAATTGTTAATGAGCCAATTGCTCAGAAGTTACACTTTTAATCTGCGGTTTATTACATGATTTAATAATGGAAACACAATAGAAAATTTAAACTGTTGTACAAAATTTATCTTTTACGCTTATTGCTTTCCTAATTTGGTTTTTATTTATTCTTCAATAGTTTCTCTTTCAGTTCCGAAAGTTGCGCAAAAGGTTTCAAATTTTCATTTTTTAGTGGTTCTGCGCCTGGTTCAGTTACAGTATAGACACCTAACTCTGCATCTTCGAATTTTGGATAAAGTGGTAAGATTAATAGTAATTCTTCGAAAATTATTTCGGCTAGGTCTATTTCATCACTAAATTCTTGTAAGGAGTCATCAAAAGTTACTGGAGAAATCCCGTCATCGCTATGATCTGTTGAGGCATTTTGTAAAGCTAAAGGAGAAAAAGTTCTATTTATTGTTTCATCAATTACCGTTTGAACCGGTTTGAAAGTTATGACGCATTTTTGTTTAACAGTTGCTCTCAATTCAGCCTTTAAACTCCATTCCTTTGAGCTTAACGGAGATAATTTTCCGATCAGAGAAACTTTTCTAAGGTTTACCAAATCAAGTCGTACAATCAATTTAGATACTTTTTCAGTTGACAGTGTCAAATTGAACTCAAACGACTTTGCTTGATTTATATCAGAGAAACGTATCACCGAGTCCATTTTAAAAACTCCATACAAAATGTTCGTTTAATAAATCCATTAATGTTATGAGGTAGATGAATTGATTCAAAAAGCCCATAGTTTAGAGAGTAAAAATTTGATTTATCTAAGAAACTCTATTGTTATCGTGTTAGTCAGTCTTGTTGTTTCTTGTACTACGAACATTAAAAATCATGGATATTGCGGTTTGGGACGGCTTGGAAAGTCAAAATAACCAAAAACAACGTAACAACTAATAAAATAACGAATGATAAGAATTATGGCATTAATATGTTGAGGGGGAACCCCGTACTAACAGGCTAATTAATGTTGGATGTTGAGAGGGAACCCCGTACTAACAGGCTATTTAATGTTGAATGATTCCCTTGGACCCCTTACTAACAGGCTATCTAATGTTAGAAGATTCCCTTGGGTCCCGTACCAACAGGCTATTTAATGTTTTATGATTACCTTTCTTGAACATAAAAAGTTTAGGGTAAACTCCATGGAAAACACGAAGTTTAGGGTAAAACCCTGTTC
>ENA-ORDR01001043-ORDR01001043.1-marine-metagenome-genome-assembly--contig:-NODE-1043-length-13470-cov-6.250653_pt1 | contig 13470 bp, 9 predicted proteins | sample MGYA00240993_ERZ508538 | MGnify/ENA primary metagenome ERZ508538 (study PRJEB26207, sample SAMN05421999) | marine metagenome | isolation source: Monterey Bay, California, USA | place: USA:Monterey Bay...
AAGCATAAGTAAGCCAATCGATTAATATTGTATTTAGAGTGAAGCAGATAATGAAGGCCTACAGATAAAAATAATAATAATGAAGCTGCAAATTCTAATGGGTTAGAAAAAAAAGCTGCATAACGCGCAAATCCGCCCTGCCTTTCAAAAGTCCAACTCAAGCCATAATTGCCCGTTGGAAAGATATCGTTCATTAATAAATTAAATCTTCCATAATCCAAAACATTTTGTAGGTGCATACCAAATATTTTTTCTGACAATGCGAATAAAAAAGAACCAACTGTTAGATAGATTAAGACTTTAACGATAAAATGCCACCTTTGTTTATCAATGTTAGTGTTACGGCCTAAAAAATAAACGATGCCTATTAAAAATGTGTTTTTTGCATAAATTATTTTTGAAAAGAAAGAAATTTCCCCTAACGGAATAAGCGTGTAAATAAAGGTTAGGGTCATAAACCCCAAAAACAATTTATCTAAGAAAGCAAGTTGCCATTTTTGTTCAATAATTGATTCTTTTTTTCCAAAAATAAAAACAAAAAAACCTGTAAAGAAAACAAAATCTTTACTGTACTTAAAGACATCAACTAGAGATGACAAGTCAAATCCTTTAAAAATAATAAGTTGAAAGGTGGTGTAAAAAGGGAGTGTAAATAGGATATACAATAAAAGATAATAGGCGTCCCCTTCAAAGGTTTTTTTTAACACAAAACCAATAAGTCCAATGTATAAAATCAATAATATTGTTGCAACTACAATCAAAATATCTGTTTTATGTTATTAGTTTTTATACCGTCCAGCATGCCGCGCCAAACCATTTTTAATTTTTCAAATCTACCTCTTAAAATAAAATAAATTGAATAGGAAATTATTTTGAGAATTTGATATATCATAGCCCCTATGCTATTAAAAAATAAAGCATGTTTGTTTATTAGATAAATGTGATTACGTACATTTAAATAATGGGCATAAGGAGATAAATTTCCCTCATTAGAAGTGTTGTTCTTCTTTGTACTTCCGGATGAATAGTGATAAATAATACTTTTGGGCACTACACCCAATTTATAGCCTTGATTTTTCATTCTTATAGACCAATCCACATCTTCAAAATAAGCAAAAAAATGATTATCAAGTAACCCAACTTCTTTGATGGCCTGTATCTTTACCAAAATACAACAACCACTAATCCAGTTTGTGAATGTCTGAATTTTAAGTTTTGGCTTATAGGTTACCCCTTTTAATCTAGTTTTAGACAGGCCAAAAAAGGTGTTAAACGACCCCCCGGCATTCCAGATAGTTTTTTTATGTGGAAGGTCTAAAATAAGAGGCTGTGTTGCGGCTAAATTTTTATCAGATTCCATTCTAGCTACAAGAAGAGATAAAAAGTTTGGATTTACCTCTGTGTCATTATTAAGTAATAAAACGTAATCAAAATTTTGTTTTAAAATAACTTTTAAAGCTTTATTGTTGGCACCTGTAAAACCTTCGTTTTTTTCATTTTTTATATAATTAATTTCAGAAAACTCTAAGGCTATTTTATCCCCTGAACCATCTGTTGAGCCGTTATCTACAAAAAAAACTTTTTTATTTTTATAACTACACTCCTCTAAGCTTTTAAGACAATTAAAAGTCAACTGATAAGTATTCCAATTAATAATGATGATGGCTATTTTAGGCTCTTTCATGTTTGTTTTTTGTCAAGAGTACTGAATGTACAATAAAACTCACAATTTCTGTAATTACAAGTGCAATAGAGAGTCCATAACCACCATAATAATAACCCCCAATTGTTGCCAAAATTAACATGACAATGGCTGTTAACCAGGTCGCCTTAGTGAGCAAATGTTTTTTTTCATCTACTAAAATTTTAATCATGTTATTAAAATTTAACATACTCATAAAGGGAATAAAAGCTAAAATTTTTAAAATGGTCTCACTATAAAGAACTTGAGATCCTGCCAATAAAAATATTATCCATTTAGAAAAAATGACTGCAATCAGCCCCATCGCAAAAGTAATTGAAAGTCCAATTATAAAAATTAGATTGACATATCTTTTAAATTCAGCCTTATCACTTTTAAATAGAATAGACGCTTTTTGCAAGATAGCTTGAGTAAAAAAAACAGGCACCATGCGCATTAAAAGAGCAATTTTTTGAGCCAAAGCAAACTCTCCTAAAACACTATTGTTGACAAAATTCGATAAAATGATCAAGCCACCGTGAATAGAAACATGACCTGCGATTGAAGATATAAAAAATTGAAAGTTTTCAACAAATCTTTTTTTTATATTATGAATACTTACCCAAACCCATTTGATTTTTTCTTTCTTATAAATAATGATCCAGGTAACGATGTAAACTATGAGGGCGGTAATCCCAAATAAAAAGTTGACATAAGTCGCGTCTTCTGGGATTTTTATAAATAATACAATTAGTAGCAAGTAGGCTCCTTTTGCAAAAGCATTCACTAAAGAGGCCCATGCAATTTTATCATTTCCTTGAAAATAAAACATCGGAAACAAAGCTTGGCTGAACAACAGAATTAATGAATAATATAATAAGGCCGCATAAGATTTAAAAAATCCAAAAAAATAAGTCAAGCAAAATAAAATTATTGCCATACCAAAGGCTATTATTATCCTGGTTGCTATAATTTCATTGATTAAAGTTTCTTTTTTTGCAGATTCATCTCTAAATAAAGCAATGCGTTTGGGGCCATTTAGGTGATAGCCATAACTAACCGTAATGCTTGACAATAACACAACTGAAAGAGCAAGGTTAACAAGCCCATACTGAGCTTCACCTAGTGTGCTAAATAAAATGCGTGTTGCTAATAAAGCAATTAAAATATTAATCCCTTGATTAATAATTAAATTGAAAAAATTCTTAATGAAAATGCCTTTAAACAATAGTGTTTTATTTTAGTGATATCTTAAGATTTATATAGTTTTATTTTTAAATCTTGATTATTGCTCTTCCAACGCTTGTCTTATAATACGTTGTAACGACAATAGCAATACTATTAAGGTGCCGCCACCAAAAACCCCAAAAATAAACGTGTTAAAAAATGTCCAGCGGTTGTTTTCTAACGGGAAGGAGGGTTTATCAATAATTTGAATAAGAGGTGTTTTATTTCTATGAGCTACTTTAGCCAATTCTAATTGTTTTACAACCTCTAAATAAATAGCTTGGTTAGCTTGCAAGTTGGCCATCGCTTTTTGATAAGGGACTTTAGCTGTTTTTGCGAGTGGATTAAGATTTGGAATATTTTGGTCTATTTCAGCTAGTTCTAAAAAAGACAAATCTAAAAGGTGTTTAACACTATCTGTTTGAACTTGTAATACATTTAAATTAAACGCTGTTTTCTTGGTTTGAGTTTTGTAATAAAAGCTGTTGACTTTATTAACCAAAACTTCATTAAAAATTTTAGCAAAAACCTCATCTTTGTGTTTAAAACCAACATTTAAAATCGAAGTGTTTCTGTTTGGTTTTCCAACGATTAAAAAGTCTTTTTTAATCAATTTTATCGCTTCTTTTAAAACGCTATCTTGAAGCCTAGTGTACTGTTTTTTATCTTTATAAAAATCCTTTAGATAGACCTTTTTCTTGGCCCATTTTTCTTCTAATTTTTGAGCTTTAGCAAAGTAATCTACTAATTTTTGAGATTTTCCGTTAATAGTAACCTCCTCTAACAAGGCTTGCTTTAACATGTTGTTTGACCTGTAGAGCTCTTGTATATTATCAATTTGAAATAAATTACTCGCGCTCATAATGCTTGAGGTGTTAATTCCAGACATAGAAGCTAAAGAAGATAAGCTGCCTAAACTAGCTGAAGCATCATTTTCTAATACAAAAGATGTGTTAGCATAATGGATAGGTGATTTTAAGTAATTGTGAGAAAGGAGTAATACCAAAGCTATTAAAGCCCCATAAAGAATTTTTTTACGCTTGTCCAATATAAACACAAGCCACTCTTTAAAGCCTTGAATCATGTTTTTTAAAGAAATTTTTTCTTCTTTTGGCATATTACTTTCTGATTGCATTTTTAATTATTTATTTTTTCTGTTGCTTAAAGTTGAATTTACAAATTAAGTTGAGTAATAGCTAAAACCAACGTTGCTACACCTGTAAAAACACCTGTAAGAGCTCCGACCCCTGTTGAAGGTTTTCTTGGTAATTTTTCGGGTACTCTAATCTCTGAGCCAGCTACTATTTGAGGGTAAATATTAAAAAACAAAAACTTTTTTGTTGCACGCGCTTCTCCGTTTGGATAAATTACATATGTTTTGCTTTTATCTGCGCGAGCTTTGAAACCACCTGCGTTACTAATATAGTATTTTGTAGATTTATTTTTTTGGTGCCTCAAGGTTGTTGGATTTAACAAATGTCCTCTTAAGCGGACGGTTTCTAATTTTTTAGGGATAAATAAGGTGTCTCCTGGCTGAACGAGTAAATCTGAAATAGAACTTTTGTTTTTCATAATCCCTTTTAAATCCACAGCAATTGATTCGGTCGTTTTGAATAACTCTTCCTTTGATAATAAGTACGGCTGTAAAGAGTCATTCTTTTTAGAGACCGTTACTAAATCAGATGTTTTGTTAATGGCTTTTTTTTCGCTTTCAGTTAGCTCGTTTAATTTATCTAAATCACTATTTATTCTTTTTAGTAAACCTAAATCAGATTCAGACAATGAGCCTGTTTCTTTTATTAAATCATCTTTTAGAGCTAACAAGGATGTTAACTGATTATCAGTTTTTGTTTCTTTTTTGTAGTACTCTGTTTTTCTTATTAAAGTCGCCCCATCAGCGTAAGCGAACTCGTTCAAACCGCCTGCGCGCTTTAATATATCTGATATTCTTTCGCTTTTTGATTGGATTGCATATAGCCCTGGAAAATTAGCCTGTCCGTCAACATAAACAAATTCCTTCTCGTTAAAATTTGGGTCGGTCCTCACGGAAATGTGATCAAAAGGGGTTAACATTATATTATCTTCATTTTCTAACATCTCAAACTCTTTCGATAAATCAACTACTATTACTTGTGACAATTTAGATTTATCATCATTGTTACCCTTTAATCGTCTAGAGATTTCAATTCTGTTTTTTGCAGCAGCTTTATTAAAGCCTCTAGCCTTCAATATTAAATCTTTTAATCTCATCCCTTTAGAGTAAGAGTATACCCCAGCTTGATTGACGGCTCCGGCAACTTCAACATAATCCTCTTCCTTAATATCGTTTTTGGACATAATAGTAAGCACATCTTCCTTTTGAAGTAAAATGTCCTGCTCTTGTCCTGATAAAACATCCCTTAAATTAAAGCTTATAAGGCTAGTTGAAAAATCTTCATTTGTTCTAATGATGTTTGCCGTTGTTAATAAGGCCTCTTGTTTTAATCCTTCTGTCTTGGCAAGTAAACCCTTTACTCCTAAACCTTTAGTTATTGCAAAAACACCGGGCCTGTAAACAGCTCCTTTTACAATCACACGATTCTTGTAGCGATCTAGTGCTTTGTCTATTTGAAAAACATCCCCAGATTTTGGTGTGAATATTTCATATTGATCTTTATTGATATCTGCCACAATATATTCGCCATCTAATACGCGTTTTACTTTAATAGTTTTGGTAAAGGCTTCCTCGTTAAAGCCGCTTGCATAATTTAACAGGTCTTGCAAACTTTCGTTTTCGAGCAATTCAAATTGACCTTTTGTTTTAACGGCACCATTTAGAGTAACGCGGTTAGTATAGGGGCTTACCAAAATAAGATCATTGTTTTCTAAAGCAACGTCTGCAGAAGCGTCACCCTCAGTTAAATACTTATATATATCAACCTTGCTAATAAGTTTATTGTTTCTAAAAACTTTAATATCTCTTAATGTGGCTTTTTCTGTAATGCCTCCCGCAACATATAAGGCGTTGTAAACGGTATTAAAAGCGCTCAAAGTATAAGAGCCTGGCACCTCTACTTCCCCAACAATATTAACTTTAATGTTGCGTGATTTGCCAACAGAAACGTTTACAAATGTGTTTTTTTTGTCCCCACTGATGCCTAAATATACTTTAGATAATCTCTTTTCAATGCGTTTTGTTGCGTTTTTAACTGTAAGCCCTGAAAGATGAATTGGTCCGAAATTTTCTAAAATTATCGATCCTTCTGGGTTAATTTCTATTTGATAATAGGCTTCTGATTGACCATAAATATCAATAAATAATTTGTCTCCTGGGCCTAAAATATAGCCCACCGGAGTCGGAATATTTAAATTAGATTGAAATGTAAGTAGGCCATTTGCTTTAAAAACGTCAAAACCAAAAATGTCGCTTTTCATTTTTGAATATTCTACTTGTTCATTGTCAAAGTTGCCTAATTCTGAGTCTTGGAGATTAGTATTTCGTAACCTTGATTCTTTGTCCGGAACATTGTTGTTTTTTGATGCCCTTTGTGTATTAATCAACTTAAATCGATTGTCAAGTGTTGCAATTTCTTCTTCAGAAAGCCCTTGGGCTTCAGCTGCTTTTAAAATATCGTTGTAATTATAACCTTTTGAAGAGGCTTCTTGAAATAGTAGTTGTAGTTGATTGTTAGTCATTTCTGAGTAATTCACAGATGACAAATCAAAGCTTTTTTGAGCTTGGGCGTTTAACAACGAAAATATTGTGATTGTAATAACAACAATCGATTGTTTGAATTTCAACGACATATCTGATTAATTAATAATCAAATATATGAAATTTATACTGTTGTGTTTGTGAAAACAAAAAAACCCTCCAAATATGTGAAGGGTTTTGTGGTCCCACCTGGACTCGAACCAGGGACCACTTGATTATGAGTCAAGTGCTCTAACCAACTGAGCTATAGGACCTGTAATAGGGTGCAATATTAACACATTTTTTTAATAATAGAAAAAGAATACTATTGTTTATTCTCTGCGTTTTGGCATAATTCAATTAAAACTCCGTTGGTTGTTTTTGGATGTAAAAACACAATTATTTTATTGTCTGCTCCTTTTTTTGGGGTTTCTGAAATAAACTCGAAGCCTTCTTTTTTTAATCTTTTTATCTCGTCTGTAATGCTGTCTACATGAAAAGCAAGATGATGTGCGCCTTCTTTTCTCTTTTCAATAAACTTTGCGATTGGACCGTTATTGTCTGTCGATTGTAGTAATTCTATTTTTTGTTCTCCGACTTTAAAAAAAGATGTAATTACTGATTCGGAATCAACAGTTTCTAATTTATAGTGCTCTTTTCCTAAAAGTTTTGCAAAAAGTTTGTTAGATATATCAATGTCTGTAACGGCAATTCCCAGGTGTTCTACTTTATTAATCATATCACTAAATTAAATTAAAAAAATTTGTTTTAATTATTTCATCTTGTAAATGTTTATTTTTACCAAATGGAAAGCAATAGACAAAAAAAGATTTCTAAGATTCTTCAACAAGACTTAGCGGACATTCTTCAAGGAGCTGCTAGAAAAGGCGGTCTTAGGGGAATCATTATTTCAATTTCTAAAGTTTCTGTAACAACAGATCTTTCTATAGCAAAAGTATATTTAAGTGTTTTTCCGTCTGACAAGGGGGAAGAAATTCTTGCTGGCATTAAAGCAAACACCCCGTTAATTAAACACGAAGTTTCTCAAAGAACAAAACATCAATTGCGCAGGACACCAAACTTTATTTTTTTCATAGACGACTCCTTAGATTATATTGAAAAAATTGACCAATCACTAAAAGGGGTTGATAACCCGATTAACTCATCAAAATAAGTCGCTCTTGAATTTCTCTTATTATATAGCAAAACGATACCTCTTCTCTAAGAGCTCTAATAATGCTGTAAATTTTATGTCTAAACTGGCTGGGCTTGGTGTTGTTGTTGGGGCTGCAGCGCTTTTTATTGTTCTATGTGGTTTTAATGGCCTTAGAGATTACAGTTTAGCCTTCTCTTCTTTTGTCGATCCTGACCTAAAGATTGTTCCGGTCAAAACAAAAACATTTATAATTAATGACTCTTTGCTAAATGATATTTTGCAGCTAGACAATCTTTTAAGTTACTCTAAAACAGTTGAGGAAAATGTTTTTTTGTCTACTAACGAAACTGGAGATGTTGTTTCTGCAAAAGGCGTTTCCGAGTTTTTTCCTTCAAAAACTATTGACTCAATTCTATTTGACGGAGAGTGGATTTATAGTTCAAATCAAATTGTTTCTGGATGGGGTGTTGCAAATAAGCTTTCTTACGGAGTTTATGATTATTCAAAAGGAATAACGCTATATGCCCCTAAGCCGGGAAAGAAACAAATTCTTTCTATTAACGATTCCTTTTCAAAACTAAATGTTGTAAACGTTGGACTATTTGAAATTAATGAAGCTTTGGATTTTTCCCTTATTTATACTGGTCTTAAGGACCTACAAAAACTATTAGGATATAATGAAAATCAAATAAGCTCTTTAGAAATTATATTAAAAGATGCTATGAGGTCCGAGGAGACCGCCGATTTATTAAGATCTAAGCTTGGTTCTGATTTCAAGGTTAAAACAAAAGAACAGTTAAATGACACATTGTATAAAATGCTTAATACTGAAGAAATTGCTGTTTATTTAGTATTTACGTTAGTGCTTATAATTGCTCTTTTTAATTTGATTAGCTCAATAATTATTATGGTTCTTGAAAAAAGAAATAATCTTAAAACGTTGTATAATTCTGGGGCGACTCATAGTGAGATCAAAAAAATATTTTATTACCAGGGCTTAATTATTACTTTGTTGGGCGGTGCAACAGGACTATTTCTTGGGTTTCTTTTAATGTTAATGCAAAAAAAGTTTTCTGTTTTTATGATAACATCGTCTCTTGCGTATCCGGTAAGCATTGAGTTTTCTACTTTTCTAATTGTAAGTGTTACAATATTGACTCTTGGTGGTGTTGCTTCTAAGGTTTCGTCTAGTGTAGTAACTAAAGAGCTTGTGGGGAAAGCTTAAGCAAATTCATAAGAATTAAACTTTTCGTAGATTTCTTCAAGGGTTGCAAAAACATCTACAGAGTCGTCGCTAGTTACAAGTTTTTGCCTGTAAGGTTTAAAGTCTTGTATACCTTTAAAATAGTTGGTGTAGTGTCTTCTTGTTTCAAAAACACCTAGTCTTTCGCCTTTCCAGGCTATAGACATTTCAAGGTGTTTTTTTGCTGCAGCAACTCTTTCCTTTATAGAAACGGCAGGTAAGTGTTCTCCTGTTTTAAAAAAGTGTTTTACTTGATTAAAAAACCATGGATTGCCAATACTAGCTCTACCTATCATAGCTCCGTCTAAACCATAATGGTCTCTTATAAGTACTGCTCTTTCTGGTGTGTTTATATCTCCATTTGCAAATATTGGAATGTGCATTCTTTGGTTGTTTTTAACTTTTTCTATTTCAGTCCAATCTGCATCTCCTTTGTACATTTGTGCTCTTGTTCTACCGTGAATTGAAATTGCTTTACATCCAACATCTTGAAGTCTTTCTGCTGCCTCGACTATTTTTATACTGTTTTCGTCCCACCCTAATCTTGTCTTAACTGTTATTGGAAGGTGGGTTCTTTTAACCATTTCACGAGTTAGGCTTTCCATTAAATCAAGATCTTTTAAAATCCCTGCTCCGGCTCCTTTTGAAACTACTTTTTTAACAGGACATCCAAAGTTAATATCAATGATGTCTGGGTTTGATTTTTCAACAATTTCTACAGACTTGAGCATGGAGTCTAGGTTAGCGCCAAAGATTTGTATACCAACAGGTCTTTCCTTTTCATAAATATCTAACTTCATTGTGCTTTTTACTGCATCACGAATTAGGCCTTCACTAGAGATAAACTCTGTGTAAACAACGTCCGCTCCGTTTTCCTTGCATAGTGCTCGAAAAGGAGGGTCGCTAACGTCTTCCATTGGGGCTAATAGCAAAGGAAAGTCAGGTAATTCTATGTCTCCTATTTTAACCATCTAAACAACAATAATATTATTTTGACTACAAATATACTGAACAATCTATAATATAATTTTTGTGCTTGTTTTGCCTTCAATAATGGTTAATTTTTATGTACTTTTGTGCCTTGCAACAAACTGCACAGACTTTAATGAAAAACATTAGAAACTTTTGTATTATAGCCCATATTGACCATGGAAAAAGCACGCTTGCAGACAGGCTTTTAGAGTTTACTGGATCTGTTTCGGACAGAGAAAAGCAAGATCAGCTGCTTGACAACATGGATCTTGAAAGAGAAAGAGGAATCACAATAAAGTCTCATGCCGTTCAAATGAATTATCAAAGAAATGGAGCTGATTACGTCTTAAACCTAATCGATACTCCTGGTCACGTTGACTTTTCTTATGAAGTTTCAAGATCAATAGCCGCTTGTGAAGGCGCGCTTTTAATTGTTGATGCTGCACAAAGCATTCAGGCGCAAACCATCTCTAATTTGTATTTAGCGCTTGAAAATGATTTAGAAATAATTCCTGTTTTAAACAAGGTAGATTTACCAAGCGCTAATCCGGAGGAGGTTACAGATGACATTGTTGATTTGCTCGGGTGTAAAGCGGAAGAGGTTATTCCTGCTAGCGCAAAAACAGGTCTTGGGATAGAAGATATTATAAATGCAATTATTGATGTTGTCCCTGCCCCTGTAGGAAACTATGATGAACCTTTGCAGGCGCTAATATTTGACTCTGTTTACAATCCTTTTAGAGGTGTGGAAACATATTTTAGAGTAATTAATGGTAGTATTAAAAAAAACCAACAGATTAAATTTATTGCCACAGGAAAAACATACGGTGCTGACGAAGTAGGAACTTTGAATCTAAAACAAAGCCCAAAGCCTGAAATTTTTGCTGGAGATGTTGGTTATCTAATAACAGGGATTAAAGAGGCTAAAGAAGTAAAGGTTGGAGACACAATTACCGACTCGAAAAGCCCTACTTTAAATGCTGTTGAAGGTTTTGAAGATGTAAAACCTATGGTTTTTGCAGGCATTTACCCTGTAGACACAGAAGACTACGAAGAGCTTAGAAACTCTATGGAAAAGCTTCAGCTAAATGATGCGTCATTGGTTTTTATTCCTGAAAGCTCAGCCGCTCTTGGTTTTGGTTTTAGGTGTGGTTTTTTAGGGATGCTGCATATGGAAATTATTCAAGAAAGGCTAGAAAGAGAGTTCGGAATGACAGTAATTACAACGGTTCCCAACGTTTCGTACTTAGCCTATACTAGAAAAAATATGGACTTGCCCGTAACTGTTAATAACCCTTCAGATCTGCCTGACCCTTCTACTCTTGACAGGGTTGAAGAACCGTTTATTAAGGCTACAATTATTACAAAAGCCGATTATGTTGGTAACGTTATGTCGCTATGTATAGACAAAAGAGGTTTGATAAAAAACCAAACATATTTAACTACCCAAAGGGTTGAGCTGACTTTTGATATGCCGCTAGCCGAAATTGTATTTGATTTTTATGACAGGCTAAAAACCGTGTCTAGAGGTTATGCTTCTTTTGATTATTCACCTATAGGTATGCAAATTTCTAAATTAGTAAGAGTGGATATTTTATTAAACTCTCAGCCTGTTGATGCGCTTTCGGCCCTAATACACGCAAGTAGCGCTCAATCCATAGGTAAAAAAATGTGCGAAAAACTAAAAGAACTTATTCCTCGTCAGCAATTTGATGTTCCTATTCAGGCTGCTATTGGGGCAAAAATAATTTCTAGAGAAACCATAAAAGCGCTTCGAAAAGATGTTACCGCAAAGTGCTATGGTGGTGATATTTCAAGAAAAAGAAAGCTTTTAGAAAAACAAAAGAAAGGAAAGAAGCGTATGCGCCAGGTAGGAAATGTGGAAATTCCTCAAGAAGCTTTTATGGCTGTATTAAAATTAAATGACTAGTCCTTCATTGTTAGCCTTAACACCGAACACGCTGACTTTTCTGTAAACTTGTCTTTTCCTGTTCCAAACAAAACGCTTATCCAATTATCCTTTTGCGGAGTTCCTAATATAAGAAGGTCATATCCTGCAGACTGATTTGAAATTGTCTCTATTGAGTTATTGCTTTTTAGTATTTGCACGTCGCTGGTGGTTTTGATTTTTGAAACAAGGCTAAGAGATTTTTTTCTAATAGCTTGTGTTTCGTCATCTGGAGTGTGCTCTGAAACAACATGCAAAAGAGTAAGCTCTGCTCCATAGAAAGCACAAATTCTCTCAGCTACTGCTAAAAAGTTTTTGTCTTTTCTTCCTGGTCTTAAAGCTAAAAGAACCTTGTTTATATACCTGACTCCGTTGTCTTTAAATAGCGCAAAATCAGACTTAATGTTTGTAAGAAGCCAGCCAATTGGGTTGCTTACCAATATTCCGTTGTGGGCTCTTCCGTTCCAGCCCATTACAAGCCAGTCACAGTTAGTTTGACTTCCTAGCTGATCTATAGTGTCTGAAAGTTCGTGAGTTACAACAGCCTCAAAGTCTACGCTTATGTTTTTGCTTTTAGAAAGTCCTGAAATTCTTCTTTCTAAAGAAAGAATTTTTGGATCATCTTTCATAAAGGCGTCTAAAAAAGTTTGATTTGGAACCTCTGTAATGTTAACGGCTTGTATTGTTTCTTTTTTATTTATTGCCGCGGCAATTTCAACTAGCATTTCTGCTGATTGTTCGTTTCCTAAAAGAGGGACGACAACACCCGCTTCGGGATTTAAAGAGCCGTCTAAATTTTTATCTTCCTCTTCAATTCTTTTGATTTCAATTTCTTGTTGCTGTTTCTTCGTGTAAAAAAGATAAAGGGCTGGCCTATGTCCGTATTTTTTCAAAACTCCTGTTCTGGTGTTTTCTTTGTTCGAAAACGCATAAATTATTGCGCCAAGCAAGAAAATTGCTCCAATTGCAAGAAAAGGTGTGAGCCCAAGGTAAAAAAGAAGAACAAACCCTGTTAAAATCCCAAAAATTTGAACCCAAGGATATAGCGGTGATTTGTATTTTGGCTGGTACCACTGTGCCGACGTTTCTCTTAGTACAATTACCGCTAGATTCACAGAAATAAACATCATTACTTTAAATGCACTGGCGAGCTTGGCAATCTCAAAAACATCTAGAAACAAGACAACAAGAGCAATAGCAACGCAAGTTATTGCAATCGTGTTTATTGGTGTTAAGAACTTTTTATGGACCTGGCTCCAAAATTTTGGGAGAAGCCCATCTCTTGACATTGCAAAAGGAAACCTTGAAGAGGCAAGGACGCCAGCATTTACCGTTGAGAGAAGCGTGAGCACTGCAATTAAAGCAATAAAAGCGCCCACAACATGAATGCCGCTTACTTCATATGAAGACACATTAAGGTCTAATGCTAACGTGTGTATAGGGTTGTAATTCCCCGCTAATTCAGCAAGGCCAACGTTTGCTGTTAAAACAAAAGAGATTAGGACATAGATTGTTGTAATAATAAAAAGAGATAAAATCATTCCAAGAGGTAAGTTTTTGTCTGGGTTTT
>ENA-ORDR01001045-ORDR01001045.1-marine-metagenome-genome-assembly--contig:-NODE-1045-length-13452-cov-3.558804_pt1 | contig 13452 bp, 9 predicted proteins | sample MGYA00240993_ERZ508538 | MGnify/ENA primary metagenome ERZ508538 (study PRJEB26207, sample SAMN05421999) | marine metagenome | isolation source: Monterey Bay, California, USA | place: USA:Monterey Bay...
CGGATATAACGTAAGCTAAAATTTTATATTTATTCACATTAGCACCTGCAAGTGCTGTAGCTGTTTCATTCGATCCAATAGCATACATCAATCTTCCATGCCGGGTTAACTCAAGAAAAATCCAAATTAATACTCCTACAAGAATAAAAATAATAACTGGTACGGGAATAAGTTTTTCTAAGAAAAAATCCAGTCTATGCCTTCCCAGCCATAAAAATGCCTGAGAGTATACTCCCTCTGTAGTCGAACCATCTGGTAATTTCATTCCTGTGGAAATTGAGCGACCTTCAGTTGGAATACGCTGAAGTCCAATTAAAAGAAACATCATTCCAAGAGTTGCTAGTAGATCTGGCACCTTGGCTTTTACTATTAGTAAACCATTAATAAAGCCGACTGCCGCGCCCATAAATAAACATGCAATAATTGCACTGAAAGCTGACATTTCCAAGACAACCATAACATATGCTGAAAGCATAAGGGCTGATGTTGCTACTGAGCCTATAGAAAGATCAAAACCATCTACCACTAAAGTCGCTGTTACACCTAGCGCTAAAATACCCGTTATAGAAACAGACTGAAAAATAAAAACAGCAGACCGTGGTCCGGCAAAGCCTTCGGCCGCTATAGAAAAGAAAATTACTAGTCCCGCGAGTAAAATTAGAAACCCATACTTTATCGCAAAACTTCTTGAACTCATCTTTTGAACATTAACCATATTTAAGTTCCATAACTTGAACTATTTAAATTAACAGAACGACCACTAAAACTTGATACTATTTCTGGTATGTTTTTACTCTCGTTTTCAAACTCACCAACAAGATTACCTTCGTGTAAGACTATAACTCTATCTGCTATTTCTAACGCTTCATCAAGTTCTGCGACAAATATTAGTGTTGCCCTTTGGTCTGATGTTGAACGTATTTGTAATCCAATATCCCGCCTGGCCTTTATATCCACTCCTTGAAAAGGTTCGTCTAAAAGAAGAACTGAAGATTCTTCCGCTAACCATCTTCCGACCATGACTTTCTGCTGGTTGCCGCCTGATAGCGTGGTTACGGAGTCCATTTCAGATTGGCAAACTATTCCTAGTTTATCTATAGAATTTTTGGCATTTTTTCGAAGAGTTTTGTTACGTAGAAAAGAAAGTTTACTATGCCTTTTGAAGAACGGTAATGCTAAGTTGTTAGAGATATCAAACTCTGAAACTATAGCATTTGACGCTCTATCTTTTGGGCACATAAAAACTCCAGCTGCAATAGCTTCCTTTGGACTATTAGGACTATAGGAATTTGCGTTCAAAGTCATTTTTGCCTTTGAATTATTATTCAATCCAAATATTTCTGACGCCAGATTAGTTTTTCCACTACCTATTAGACCGGTAATTGAAACGATTTCATTTTCATAAAAAGACAAGTCAAAGGGAGTGCTGCTATCAGATAATTTAATACCTTCTAAATTTAATACTACACGTTTTCCTTTATTTGTTTTGATTGCAGCCTGTGATAGTTTTTGGCCAAGCATCGCTGTTACAGCTCCCTCATAATCGAGAGGTTTATCTTCAAAAAGTCCTGAAATTGTTCCGTCTCGCATGGCGACTATACGGTCAGCAATACTATTAATGTCAGACATTCGATGGGAAATGTATAAAATTGCAACACCTTGTTTTTTTAATTTTTCTAAAAGTACGAAAAGCCTTTTGGCTTCATTTTCAGAGAGAGATGATGTTGGTTCATCCAGGATAAGCAGTTTTGGAGAATGTGACATAGCGCGGGCTATGGCAATCATTTGCTTATCGGCTGGACCCAAGTCTCTTACTAAAGTGGCTGTGTTAATATTAATATCCATAGCTGAAGCAATTTTATTTGCCTCTTTTTTCAGCTTTTCCGAATTTATAAAGAACCCTGAATTTTGTTCTGCAAGCCTATCAATCATCAGGTTTGAAACAATGTCTAAATCAGGAATTACACCATTATTTATTGATTGGTGGACAGTTACAACTCCAGACTTAAATGCGTCAGCAGGTGAAATTGGATCAAAACTTTTACCAAAAAGAAATACTGATCCCGCATCTGCTTGATGTACGCCGCATAGTATTTTTACTAATGTCGACTTTCCCGCACCGTTTGCACCCATGAGAGCAGTAATTTTACCAGCCGGCAAATCTAAGTTGATTTCCCGAAGAACTTTGTTTGGTCCGAATGACTTTACAATTCCAGAAATTTGGCAAGCAATTTTTGACATTCCGCTCTCCCATCAAAAATCTTAACCTAACCTTTTCAATTGTCAATACTATTGACAAAAGTCAAATAATGCCAATGCTTGATAACGTTCGCTTTTAAATAAAATTTAAATGAGGAGGAGCGATTGTATGTCTTCAGAGAAGTATGAGCCTCTTACAATTGAAACACTCGCCAATAGGTTAGTTACAGTTGGCGATATCTGTAAAATAGTTGGTGATGACAAAAGCAAATGGAAGATTGATGAAGTAGGTGATGGAAATCTGAATTTGGTTTATACGGTTTCGAGCGACTCAGGGAATATTATTGTAAAGCAGGCCCTCCCTTATGTGAGGTTGGTAGGCGATAGTTGGCCGTTGCCTCTAAGCCGCTCATTTTATGAACATGAGGTTTTAGTTAGGCAGGCGAAGCGTGACCCTGGGAGTGTGCCCGAAATAATTTATTTTAACAAAGTACAAGCCATCATAGCCATGGAAATGCTTCTGCCGCACGTTATTTTAAGGAAAAAATTAATAGCTGGAGAATATGTTGGTGGATTGGCACAAAGGCTTGGAAAATTCTGTGCGCGCACGGCTTTTAGGGGTTCTGATTTATCGCTTCAAACGGCTGATAAAAAAAGTGACACAGCAATGTTTCAGGGTAACCTTGCCTTAATGGGGATCACCGAAAGTCTAGTATTTACAGAACCTTATTTTGCAGCAGAAATGAACCATCACACAGACGGTCTAGATCCGATTGTTGAAATACTTAGATCAGACATCAAAATGAAAACTGAAGCTCAGAAGATGCTAATGAAGTTCACAGCAAATACTGAAACTTTGTGCCATGGCGATTTACACTCAGGTTCAGTAATGTGTACCGATGATGAAACAAAAGTTATAGACCCAGAATTTGGTTTCTATGGCCCAATGGGCTTTGATCTTGGAATGCTAATTTCCAATTATTTGATGGCATATTTCAGTCAACCAGCGCATCGTGAAAGTAAGGCATTAGCAGAATACCAAACTTGGATTTTGAAAGTGATTGAAGGGACCCATGAAGCATTCCAGCATGAGTTTAAAAGCCTTTGGAATTCTGAACGAACAGGTATTTTGTTTCCGAAATCAATGTTTGAGGATCAAGGAGATAGCTCAGAAGTTGCACTTAATGAGATGCTTGAACACATTTGGCAAGATGCTGTTGCAATAAGTGGTATTGAAATGCATAGGCGGGTCTTATCGCTCGCGCATAATGCAGATTTTGAAGAGATTAGTGATACTAAAAAAAGGTCTCAGCTGGAGGCCCGAAATTTGATGATGGGACGCGAGCTAATTTTAAATAATGATACGATTAAAGATGTTAGTGAGCTCACAAAACTGGCAAGAAAATTCAACTTGGAGAATTTCTTATGAAGGTAAAGGGAAACCACTATCGGTCAATTTGGTACGATCATAGCGATTTTGAGGTAAAAATTATAGATCAGCGTTGGTTACCCCATGATTTTAGAATTGTTTCTTTAACAAATTTAAATCAGTTCGCTGTAGCAATCCGTGACATGTGGGTAAGGGGCGCACCTCTTATAGGTGCTACTGCTGCTTATGGGGTGGCAATATCTTTAAGTAATGACGCTTCAGATTCTGGCTTAAAAAATACATATGATACTTTGATAAAGACCCGTCCAACAGCAATTAATCTGAAGTGGGCTTTGGATCGTTTAATCAGAGCACTTAAAGACGTCTCCGAGGTGGATCGGGCTTCTCGAGCATTGGAGCTTGCTCATCAAGTGGCAGAAGAAGATGTTGGAATTAATAAAAAAATTGGAGAGCATGGGTTAGAGATTGTCAAAAATATAGCATCTAACAAACCGGCAGGTGAACCTGTGAGAATGTTAACACATTGTAATGCAGGTTGGCCTGCTACGGTTGATTGGGGCACAGCTACATCACCAATGTATCATGCTCACGAAGCAGGTATTCCAATCCACATTTGGGTTGATGAGACCCGACCCAGAAATCAAGGTGCAATGACAGCTTGGGAGCTTGAGAGTCACGGAATTAGCAACACTTACATAACAGATAATGCTGGTGGACATCTTATGCAGCGGGGACTCGTTGATATGGTTATTGTCGGTACTGACCGAACGACTGCGCAAGGCGATGTTTGCAACAAAATCGGTACTTATCTAAAAGCTCTAGCGGCGTTTGACAATAATGTGCCGTTTTATGTAGCCCTGCCTTCACCTACAATAGACTGGACTATTAGCGATGGCGTCACAGAAATCCCAATTGAAGAGCGAGCCTCGCGAGAGGTTACCCATGTTTTGGGACACCACGAAAAAAATAGTATTGAAGAAATTAGAGTTACTTCAGAGGGCATTTCTGGCGGCAATCCAGCTTTTGATGTTACCCCGAATAGATTGGTTACTGGTTTGATAACTGAAAGGGGTATTTCTGATGCATCAGAAAGTGCTCTAGCCGAAATGTTTCCAGATTTAATAGGATCTTAAAAGATGATTAAAAATAATTATAAAAAAAGCGATGCTGAATCTTATATTGATAAAGCAGGGCAAGTTGTTGCTGACCAAGAGCTTGCTCTTAGAGTTTATACATCAAGAATAATCGGACAAAATCCTGATCTTGTTATGCATGGTGGCGGCAATACTTCTGTTAAAGTTGAGCGACAGGATCTCTTTGGAAATACCAAAAAAGTAATACATGTAAAGGGATCAGGCTGGGACTTGGATACAATATTAGCGCCTGGACTACCTGGATTATGGCTGGATTCTTTGAGAGAGTTGCGACATCTAGATAAGTTGTCTGATGAGGATATGGTGAATGTGCAGAGGGCTAATTTGCTGGATAGTTCAGCACCAAATCCGTCGGTTGAAACACTGTTGCATGCATTTCTTCCGCATAAATTTGTTGATCATACACATGCAACACCATTTTTGATTCTCGGTAATCTCCCAAATTCTGAAGAAGTTTGTAGAGAAATATTTGGTTCAAGATTGGGAATAGTACCGTATATAATGCCTGGTTTCGCTTTGGCAAAAAAAGCAGCTGAAGTTTATGATCAAGATCCCAGTGTTGAAGGGCTAATGTTATTGGGTCATGGCCATTTTGCTTTTGGTGAGACAGCTGAAGAAAGCTACAATCAGATTATTTCACATACACAAACTGTTGCAGACTATTTTAAGCTTAAAGAGCCAACGGCTCTTAATGTGAAATCTAGCCATAAGTCTCGTGATGTTTTACCAGTGATACGAGGTCTTATAGCGGATATGATTGGTCCAACTGCTGCCATGCCAATTATTGATGTTAGAAATGGTCCAGAAGAAATGCAATTTCTTAAGAGAAATGATTTGGATAGCTTATCGGAGCGGGGAACCGCGTCACCAGACCATGTTATTAGGATTAAGGGTCGCCCGCTAGTTTTACGTAAATCAGTTTGGGAGCAGGGTAGTTCTGCTATTAAAGAAGCGCTTAAAGATTACGAAGATGAATATAGGGCCATGTTTAAGCGTCAGGCGGCTAAAGCTACCCAACCTAAAACTATTCTTTCTCCAGATCCCAAAACTATATGGATGGAAGGAGTAGGTCTTTTAGGCCTCGGCACAAATTTTAAAGCAGCTAGTATAGCGGGTGATCTTGTCGTTCAGAATGCTCGTGTTAGATCAGTTGGTGAAGATGCAGGCGGATTTTATCCTATTTCTGAAAAAGATTTATTTGATTGTGAATATTGGTCATTAGAACAAGCCAAACTGGGCAAAGGGAAAGCGCCAGCGTTTCAGGGAAAAGTGGTAATGGTTACTGGCGGATCTGGAACGATTGGGTTTGAAACAGCAAAGGCATTTGCTTCTTTAGGTGCACAATGTTTTTTGATCGACATGAACCAAGAAAATTTGAACTCTGCTATAGAAAAATTAGGAAAGGGTCATTTTGGAAAATCGCTAGATGTAACAGATCCAGAGGCGGCAAGAGAAGCCATAAAATCTGTTATAGATGCGTATGGAGGTCTTGATATACTTGTTTCCAACGCAGGGTCGGCGCAATCTGGAGCAATGTTAGATATGCCAGGCTCTTCGGTCAGGCAAGCTTTTGAGTTAAACTTTTTTTCTCATTATGAGTTTGCAAAAGAAGCAGCAAACTTGATGAAAGTACAATCCAGAGGCGGCCAGATTTTGTTTAATATATCGAAACAAGCTGTAAACCCGGGTAAAAACTTTGGTGCATACGGGATGCCAAAGGCAACTACTTTTTTTATGATGCGACAGCTTGCGTTGGAGCTAGGGGGTGATGGTATCCGCGTTAATGGAGTGAATGCTGATAGAATAAGATCGGGTTTGCTTACAGACAACTTTATCGCTGAGCGTGCAAATGCCAGAGGCGTTTCTGAAGATAGCTATATGGCTGGGAATTTGCTAAATGCAGAAGTCAAAGCAAGTCATGTAGCAGAAGCGTTTGTTTCACTTGCGCAAGCTGAGCGAACAACTGGTCATGTGATGACAGTAGATGGTGGTAATGTTGAAGCTTCTTTGCGTTAATAAGAAATAACGAAAACCTATGTTGATAAAGAGCCATAACGAAACCGAAGTTAAGGTAGCATATTCCACAAAGGACGAGAATTATTTAGCTAACATTGCTCTGTTGTATTATCAGGAGGGTCTAAATCAGGGTCAAATTGCGGATCGCCTCGGGCTTTCTAGGGCGACTATAGTGAACTATTTAAAAGAGGGTCGAGACCGTGGTATTGTAGACATCAGGGTCAACGGCGAAAGTCTTCGAACATCCACGACTGGCCAAGAATTGCGCAAAATGTTTAACCTTGCTGATGTCTACATAGCCAACAGCGGCCCTAAATCTAATTATTCATTGGCATTGCGACAAACTGCACGGGTGGCAGCTCTAGCTTTTTACAATATTATTGAACCAGGTGATGTAATAGGCGTAGCATGGGGTGAGACCCTCAGGTCCATTGGAGAAAATCTTCCCAATCGAAAAATTGCAAACACCTCTGTTTGTCAGATTATAGGGTCAATGGAATCGGACAGGGTGCTAAGTGCAGAGGATTGCGCTATTCAAATAGCCAACAGAATAGGTGCGCAATGTTACACGTTACATTCACCTGCAATTCTTTCTAGCAGGTCATTAGCCCAAGAATTAAAGCAAGAAGAAACAATCAAGGCACAATTGAAAAGGCTAAAAAACCTTAATGCTATAATCACTTCTGTTGGTGACCTTTCAGATAATACCCACATTCTTTCTTCAGGTATAATAAGTGAAAATGACTTGGAAGAAGTTAAAGATGCTGGAGGCGCTGGTTGGTTATGCAGCGGTTTTATTCAAGCAGACGGAACCATGCTTCCTCACCGCCTTGAAGAACGTATGATAGCAATCCAATTAGAAGATATTCTGAGCACTCCAAAAAGAATCTTGGTTGCTTCAGGATTAAAAAAAGTATCAGCTGTAATGGCTGCATTAAGAGGGAAATTTGTCACACATGCTATTCTTGATTTTGAGCTGGCGAAAGCAATCTTGGACCAAAGTTGATAATACAAGTTTAAATCGTAATTATAGAATAAAACGAAACCTAAAGGATAACCATAGAAAGGAAAACTTTAATGAATTTTAAGAAGAAAATTTCAAGTTTATTGCTTGCTGGAGCGGTGGCTTGTGCGACACATGCGAATGCATCAGATGAATTTTTTGTATACGTTTCACCGGATCCGATCGGAGTTAATGCTTTTTTAGAAATGGGCAAAATTGGTATTGAGGCCGCAGCGGCAAAATATAATGCTGATGTTCAGACTTATGAAAGCACCTCAGCTGTTGCGAGGCGGGAAAATGTTGAAGCAGCTCTAAATGAAGGCGCTTCACTCATTGTTGTATTAGGATTTGAATTCAACGACATTATATCTGAACTTGCTCCAACTGCCCCGGATGTGAACTTTTTAATCGTTGATCAGTGTCTTAGCGATTTACCCGCGAATGTGCATTGTGCCGTATTCAAAGAATATGAAGCAAGCTATCTAACTGGTGTAGCTGCAGGTATGATGACAAAAAGTAATAAAGTAGGCGTTGTTGGCGCATTAGATATACCCTTTTTACACAGATATACAGATGCCTACAGAGATGGCGCAAAAGCAGTTAACGCCAATGTGGATGTAGAAATTCGTTGGGTTGGGGGTGACAACCCGTTTGGTGATCCAGTGCGTGCTAAAGAGCAGGCTCTTGCAATGCATGCGGCAGGTGCTGACATAATTTTTACAGCAACAGCAGGCGGTGATTTTGGTGTTTTTGAGGCTGCAAAGGAAAACAACTTTAGTGTTTTTTCAGTGGACGTAAATAGATGTCTTGATGCACCAGGATACGTCATTGATAATACATTAAAAGGCGTCGACGCAGCATTATTAAACTCGGTAGACGCTATAATGTCTGGTGCTAAGTCGAGCGTATCAGCCGTTGGGCTTAAAGAGGGTGGAATGTCCGTGATTGCTCTTGATGCGGATAGATTAGTTGATAGTAAGTGCCTGATTGCTGATCACCCAGACGTTGTAAGCAAAGTACGGGAAGTGGCGGCTGCTATCATTAATGGTAGTTTAACACTTTCTGACCCAATGTTTGCTCAATAATGTAAATAGGAATGTTTGCTCAACTGCATGACATTTCTGTAAATTTTGGTGAGGTTAGGGCTTTAGACAGCGTATCGTTGGATATAAGCCCTAACCAAATTCATGCTGTAGTAGGTGAAAATGGTGCTGGGAAAAGTACCCTAATGTCTGTTCTTTTTGGCCTAAATGTTAATTACGGTGGCCAAATTTTCATAAATGATACCCGTAAAACGTGGGCCACACCGAGTGATGCTATCAAAGCTGGCATTGGAATGGTGCATCAGCATTTTATGCTCATTGAAAGTATGACAGTTTTAGAAAATATTATTCTAGGGTCTGAACCTAACAAATACCTTGGGTTTTTAGATTTTCAACTTGCTGAGAAGAAAATATCTAACTTACTTGAGACCTATAATTTCTCAATAAACCTACACCAGACTGTAGATAAATTATCTGTTGGGCAGAGACAGATGGTTGAAATATTAAAAACACTTTATAGATCAGCAGAATTAATAATTTTAGATGAACCTACAGCGGTATTGACCCCAGCGGAGAGGTTAGACCTTTTTAATTCACTTCAAGATTTTAAGAATGCTGGAAAATCAATAATACTGATTACACATAAAATAGATGAAGTTATTGCGAACGCCGATCATGTAAGTGTGATGCGCGCTGGTCAGCTTATTTCCTCTTTGCCAATCGATGGTACTTCCCAAACACAGATAAGTGAAGAAATTGTTGGCGTAAGCAAAACTAAAAGTATCTCTCGAAAAAAGATTAAAGCAGGATCAGTCAAACTGAATTTATCTAATTTAGATATTCTTGGAATGCCACAAATCGGTAATGCTTTTAATTTAGAAGTGAAGGCAAGTGAGATAGTTGGTATAGCGGGCGTGGCTGGCAATGGCCAATCGGAATTGATAGAAGCTATAATAGGTTTGCGATCATCTAAATCTGGATTTATTGAAATTTGCAGTAGGGATGTAACAGGTGCAGATATCTCCACTAGGCGGGATGTTGGCCTTTGTTATATTCCTGAGGATAGACAAAAAAGAGGCTTGGCCCTAGGTGCGCAACTCTCAGAAAATGCTTCTATATCTTCATTGGTATCAAAAGCTTTTTCAAAGGGTCCTTTTTTAAGAAAAACAAAAATTAGGAATTTCACTGAAGGTCTAATTAAAAAGTTTGACGTTAAAGCGTCCAGCCCTTCAGCTTTGGCCAGCAGTCTATCTGGCGGAAATAAGCAGAAACTAATTATAGCTCGCGAACTATCTTTAGAGTCAGATGTAATTATTGCCGAAAACCCAACTTGGGGTGTTGATTTAGGTGCAATTAATCAAATACATCACGAACTTTTATCTATGCGTGAAAATGGCCATGCTATTCTATTAGTTTCGTCGGACTTAGATGAAATTCTCACCCTATCAGATAGAGTTTTAGTAATGTTTGAGAGTGAGCTATCGCAAAGTTTTTGCACTGAAAAAGTTACGCGAGAAGAGCTTGGAAAACTTATGCTGATGAAAGCATCTGATAAAAAAGAAAAGAAAAAGATAAATACGGCATGAAGCAATTTAAATTTTTATATTTTCTAAAACATAACACCGTGCGGTATTTCATGACTGCACTATCTTTGTTTTTTATATTATTGTTATTGCTGAATTTGGCAGATGCGAGTTTTTTTGAAGCAAGTCAGGCCTTTTTAAAAAGTGCGTTTGGTGGAAGAAGATATGCATATTTATATGTTACTATTTCCCGCTGCGCCTTAATAACTGGAATGGCTATCGCCGCGCTTATCGCATTTCGTGCTGGCTTAATAAATATTGGCGGAGAAGGTCAATTAGTTATTGGTGGTTTTGCAGCAGCATTTGTTTCAATTTATAGTGGAGTAACGGGCGTTCCAGGTATTATCCTTGCAATTTTAAGTGCTATGATCGGTGGTGGATTGTGGGCAGTTTTAGCAGGGCTTATGAAGCTTAAGTTGGGTGTACCTATTTTAGTTGGAACGTTGCTGTTAAATTATCCAGCCAGATATATTACTTCTTATTTTGTGAGCCACCCATTTAGAGATGTGGCGTCTGGTATGCCCCAAACCCTCTTGCTCGACAAAAGTCTTTGGTTGCCCTTTATAGAGGGAACTAGGTTAGACACAGGGTTTATATTCATCTTAATCGTCTATGGTTTTGTACTGATTTACAGCCATAGAAGCGTTCCTGGATATCACGCCAAAATGACTGGACTTTCAATAGAATTTGCCGCTACTTCAGGTATTAATATTTTTAGCACGACTTTAAAAACGCTCGCTTTTTCCGGTGCAATTGCCGGCCTTGTTGGTGCAATTGCTGTTCTTGGTATTCATCATCGTTTTACTGATGGGATGTTGGTTCAACCATTATACGCATGGACTGGTATTGTTGCTGCTCTTCTTATAAATCTGGTACCTTGGGCAATTCTACCAGCGGGTTTCTTTTTTGCCTCGTTAACCAGTGGAGCCTCGGGCATGGAACGAACAGCCGATGTTCCAAAAGAAATCGCAATCATAATTCAGGGAATTATAATTCTATTTGTTGCCTCAAGAGCTACTGGCATTGCTTCAGATACAAAGAATAAGGAAGAAGGTAACTGATGCTGGCCGACTTATTTGATCCGGCTTTTGCTGACTCAGTTGCAAGAATTGCGGTTCCCATTTTGCTTGCATCTTTAGGGGGCGCAATTTGTCATAGAGCAGGAGTTTTTAATATTGCCCTAGAAGGTTTTATCTTGATGGGAGCTTTTGCTGCTGTTCTTGGAACCTTTATGTTGGGTCACGTTTTTTGGGGCGTTTTATCTGCCATACTTGCTGGAATTTTTATGGGTTTATTATTTGCAGAATTTCACCTTCGCAGGCCAGGAGATGCAATAGTTGTATCGATCGCACTCAATCTAATAGGGCTCGGATTGACTACATATTTGCTTAGATCTGTTTTGGGCGTTAGTGGTGTTTTTCAAGATGAAGCCCTTGGTAAAATAACTGAAATAAATCTTCCCGTAATAGAAAGCTTACCTGTTTTTGGTTCCTTTCTAAGTGGGCAGTCTATTCTCTTTTATGTGTCTATATTCTTAGTTATTTTGCTCCATTATATTTATTCGAGACATAAACTAGGGTTTTGGATGCGTGCAGCGGGTGAAAATCCATTGGCTTTGAAAACAGTTGGTATTAAGCCAACGCCTGTTAAGCTCTTGGCTCTTGTTCTTTGTGGTGTTTGCTGTGGTTTGGCTGGTGCACAATTATCGATATCAAATGTAAGCCTTTTTGTTGAAAACATGTCAGCGGGTCGCGGATGGATTGCCGTTGTTATTGTATTGGTTACAAATGGAAGGCCCATACCCATTTTAGGATTAGTTCTTTTGTTTGGGTTTGTTGATAGTCTCTCATTGCGTCTGCAAGGATTTGGGTTCCCGCAACAATTTACTGAAATGATGCCTTATATAGCATCTTTGGTAGCATTAATATTTGTATCAATTAGGCGGATGAAAAATTTAGTAGGTATGAGAGGGTATGATAATGGATGATATTTTAATTAAAGACGCCTTAATTGTTACATGTGATGGATCTCATTCTATTATCGAAAATGGTGTCATGGCTGTTAGTCAAGGCAAGATAACGGCATTAGAGCAAACTGATACAAGTGCTGCGGAAAATCTTAGTGCAAAAAAAACTGTCTCGGCAAATGGCAATATAATAATGCCAGGTCTAATAAATATGCATTGTCATGCTGCCGATAGTTTGTTCAGAGGGCTCGTTGAAAACCTTCCTCTTGAAGAATGGTTGGGACGTGTCTGGATAGCAGAAAAAGCCATACTTACTCCCGAGACTACTTACTTGGGCTCTATCTTGGGTTTGGCGGAAAACCTTTTGAGTGGATCGACAACCGTTATGGATATGTTTTGGTATCCAGACGAAACTGTTAAAGCTGCAAAAGATTTGGGTATGCGTATATCTACCGGTGGCATCTTTTTTGATTTGCCAGGAATAGGTGGGCGTTCGCATAAAGACTACATCTCCGAGGCCAATAATTTTTATCAAAAACACTCGTCTGATGACAGTGTAATTCCAGCTGTCTTGCCTCATGGAAGTTATACTGTTTCTCCACAAAATTTAAGTGAGGCCAAAAGTATTGCAGATAGACACGGTATGCTATTTTGCACTCATGCTGCAGAGACCCAAGCCGAGCAAAATGATATAAAGGCACGCTATGATAACTCGGTCATACGGCACTTAGATAAGCATAAATTGCTCGGTGAAACCTCAGTATTGGCTCATTGTGTCCATCTTGACGAAAAAGAGATTTCGCTTCTAGCGCAAAGCAAGACAAATATTGTCCTCAACCCAATGTCAAATCTTAAGCTGGGGTCGGGGATTGCTCCAGTAAAAGCAATGCATAGAGCAGAAATAAATCTGACAATTGGAACCGATGGGGCAATCAGTGGAAATGACCTAGATATGTGGTTGGCAATGCGTTTAACTTGCGGTTTGGCAAAAGGCGTAAATATGGAAGCTGATGCTTTAACGGCTGAGCAGGTACTTCACATGGCAACCATTAATGGTGCGAAGGCATTAGGTAAATCCAACACACTTGGTAGTCTAGA
>ENA-ORDR01001049-ORDR01001049.1-marine-metagenome-genome-assembly--contig:-NODE-1049-length-13429-cov-8.266552_pt1 | contig 13429 bp, 7 predicted proteins | sample MGYA00240993_ERZ508538 | MGnify/ENA primary metagenome ERZ508538 (study PRJEB26207, sample SAMN05421999) | marine metagenome | isolation source: Monterey Bay, California, USA | place: USA:Monterey Bay...
AATTACTTTATTCTTATACTTTTCTTGCAACTCCCCAGTGTTTGTCAGAATTTCATCTTTATAAGATGCATCAATTCCTGATATAAAATCTAAATTACCTTGAACAAATTGCAAGAATGCTGATTGCTTATCTTTTATAAATGTAATAGCTACTGCATCCAGATAGGGTAATTGCTCCTCTCCTTCTTTTTCAAAGTAAGAAGGGTTCTTTCTAAAAACTAACTTTACTCCATCTTCCCATAATTGAAACTTAAAAGGACCTGTTCCTATAGGATTTCTATTAAAATCAGAACCATCAATAATTTCCTTTGGAACTACTGAGCAGTATTGCATACTCAATAATGATAAAAATGCAGGGAAAGGTTTTTGCAATTTAATTGTAAAGTTGCTATCATTTAAAGCTGAAAAAGAAGCTACATTTCCTAAAACCCAAGCTCCTGGAGCAGCAAAATCTTTATCTAAAAGCCTGTTAAATGAATACTCAAAATCAGAAGCGGTTACCTTTCTTCCTTTTCCATTTTCAAACAACTCATGGTCATGAAAAAAGACATCATTACGCAAATTAAAAGTATAACTTAGAGCATCAGAAGAAATATCCCAACTTTTTGCAACAGAAGGCTTTACATTTAAGTCATGATCCAACTGAACTAAACCATTAAAGAGTTGATTAGTTGCCCAGATTGTTGCTTGATCCTTAGAAAATGCAGGATCCAAAGTATGTATTCCTGCCGATTCATTATACCTAAATATCTTCTTGTCAGAATTATCAACATCAATTCCACAAGCTGTAACAAAAAGCACTAAAATAAAAAAGCCAACTCTCCACTTCATAATTAAGTTTTAAGTTGGCTAATTTAGGTAAATATTATTACCTCATAAGGTTTAGCTCTCCATTATAAACCCAAAGTCTTCCATTATGATCGTAAAGCGCTACATGGTAAAGGTATGTACCATTATTTACAATTTCACCTGCAACATTCTTTCCGTTCCACCCATAATCAACTGATGATGATTCAAAAACCACCCCTCCCCATCTATCAAATACTTGCATCTCAAATTCTGTAATTCCTGTTCCTTTTGCTTCAAAGATATCATTTAAGCCATCTCCATCAGGAGTAAATGCAGTAGGAACAAATATTGTGTATTCTGGATGAATATACACTTGCTTAATCATTTCATCTTCACATCCAAACTCAGAAACAGCAATCAACAATACATTGTAATTACCTATATTATTAAATTCAATCACAGGATTCTCCAAAGATGAAGTCATGCCATTATCAAAATCCCAAAACAGTTTAATTGCTCCAACTGAATTATTATAAAACTCTATTTCTGCTTCAGTTTCTGGAGCAAGTAATGTGCTTGCTTGAAAGTTTGCAATTGGCAAACTATGTACCTCAACATTTATTGAAGTATCATTTTTACAGCCTACATCAGAAATGACTTCTAGTGATACATTAAAATTATTTACATAACTATAAGCGTGAGAAGGATTTTGTTTATCACTAATATATCCATCATTAAAATCATATAACCACTGTACAATCTCAGCACCATTCCCTTCTGATAAGTCAGTAATTTCAAATCCCTCATTTAAACAAACACTATTGTTTATCGTAAAGTTTGGGCTTGGTAATTCATAGATAACAACTTCCTCTTTTTTAGTTGATACACAGCCTTTATCTGAAATTGAAGTTAATGATACATTAAAGACTCCTGAATTAGCAAAGATGTAGCTTGGATGTTGCGTATTTGTAACTGCTGATGCATTGTCAAAATCCCATAACCAATCAATGATAGTTCCGTTATCAACTGATGAGAAATCATTAAAATGAGTGGCTTCTCCAAAACAAAACTGACTAGAAGTGAAATCAATATTTGGCAATTCAAACACATTAATAGATTTTACAATACTACTTTCACATCCATCTTTAGTAATAGCAGTAAGGGTTACATCATGCACACCACTATTTAAAAACACAAATGAACTTATAGAATCATTTGATGTATTTCCATTCCCAAAATCAAATAATATTGAATTGATATTACTTGTTAAAACAGTTGACAAATCAGTGAAGATTGTTGGATTACCCAAACAACTTTCTTCAATTGTAAAATCTGCATTAGGCAATTCATTTACATAAACATCTTTTACAATCGAATTAACACATCCTTTATCTGAAACCACATCTAATATTACATTGTAAATTCCAGACGCACCATAAGTGTAAATTGGGCTAGAGTTAGTAGAACTACCCAATCCATCAGCAAAATCATACTCACCAGAAACAGTATTTAATGAAGATTGATTCGAAAATACAACTGGATCTCCATCACAAACAGTAGTAGCATTAAAGTTTGCAGTTGGTAAAGGAAAAATCTCAATATTCTGGACTAAAGTATCAACACAAGAATTCTCTAAATTCTCTATCACCAAAGTTATTGCATTATCCCCTAATACTAACTGAGAACTAACCACTTGTCCGTTTAATTCCAAACTCCAGTTGTAATCAACATTTAAAGTGGCAAGCCCTGAGTTGGCAGTAAAAACCAAAGTATCTCCCTCACAATGTTTATCAGTAGTGAAACTAGCTGAAGGCACATCATTATGAACAGTTATATTTACTGAATCAGTTGCACTACATAATCCATCAGAATTTTCAACAACATATAAAACATCAAATACAGGATTTGCTAGAGGATTAGCAATTGAGTTATTACTAATTGATGATCCTATCCAATTAAAAGCTAAAGCATTTCCAATTGCATTAAGTTGAATTTGTTCTCCTTCACAAATCTCAAAATCTACTCCTGCATCCACTATAATTTCCCTAACAACTAGTGTGTCGTTATTTGGAACTGTAAATTGACAACCAGAACTATTTTCAATAATCAATAAAGGAATAAATTCTCCACCAAAAGAGTAAGTATTAGTTGGAAAACTATCAGTTGAAAGTACTCCATTCCCAAAATCCCATAAGAAACTATTCGCATTACTAACATTTGGGTTAAATGCTACCACCTCATCTTTACAGATAACAGAATCAGACATTGTAAAAGCCCCTGTTGGTCCCGAAATATTAATCAAGCCATTCTGAACTAGAGTATCCTTACAACCTAAAGAATTTTCTACAATCAAAGAAACATCAAACACCCCAGAAGTTGCAAATAAATGAGATGGACTCTCAACAACTGAACTTTCTCCATCACCAAACATCCAATTAAATATGACTGCATCAGTAGATGAGTTATTAGAAAAATCTGAAATAAGAGGTGGGCAATTTGAACTTAAACCTGAAGTAGAAAAACTTGCTGTTGGAGCTAAAACCTCAATATAATTATTCAAACTTAAAATATCCGAACAACCAAAAGAATCTGTAACTAGCAAACTCACATCATAATTTCCATTTGATAAGTACTCGTGACTTGGACTAAAAATGCTAGATTGAGTGCCATCACCAAAGTCCCACACTGTCTCAATAGCAATTCCATCAGAAAGATTTGAAAATTGCACCTCATCACCTGGACAAATACCCTGTATATTTGAACTTAAATCAGCTGTTGGGTACTGAAATTGAATATACTCTACCCTAGTAAGCGTGTCTTTACATCCCATTGCTGATTCAGCAAATACAGTTACGTCATAAAACCCTTCATTGTAGTAAATATATTGGGGGTTATTAACAATAGATGTACCACCATCACCAAACTCCCAATCAACTGACGATACAGGAGAAGTCAAATCAACAAAATCAACTAACATTGAATCACAGCCTAAAACATTTGCAATCCCGAAATCAACCTCAACATCATGCATATGGTACATATTGTTTCTTACCAATGTATCTTTACAGCCATGAATATCAGTTATTATTAAAGTAACATCAAAATCTCCAGCAGTAGTGAATTTATGGTCTTCCCTTCCATAACCAACATAACCATCTGACCAAAGCACTTTGTAATAAGACCAATCTTGAGACTGATTATCAATATAAACTTTTTTAGGAACACAACCAACAGAATCATCATAATTGTTAGCTGGGTTTATTAAGTAATCAAATTGGGCTTCAGGTTGAGTGACTTTAATTTGTTTAAGGAATAGATGAGAACATCCTGTTAAAGTATTGCTTACAGTCAAACTTACATTATGCACACCAGTACTTAAGAATGAATGAATTGGGCTAACTAAAGTTGATGTTGTTCCATCACCAAAATCCCACAACACATCATCAGCACCTACTGATAAATTGACAAACTCTACCTTAAAAGGATCATCACAATTGTAGATTTCTTCAAATATTGCAGTAGGCTCAATTATCTCAATAAAAGCAGGGATACTTAAGGTATCCTTACAATTATTCATTCCTGCAATTAAACTTACATCATATACCCCCGTTAGTTCGTATTGGTAGTTTGGGTTTTGCAAGTTTGAAGAAGATCCATCACCAAAACTCCACTCCCAATTATTAGCACCTAAACTGGATAAATCATTAAAACTAATGTTTTCACCTACACAAGAAACTATAGGGGAAGCAACAAAATTAACTATTGGCTTTTCATTAGCTGTAATCTGATTAGGGAAAGCCATAGAAGCTAAACATCCGTAATCATTAAAAACCAATAAACTAACATCAAAAGTTCCTCCAACTACATATGTATGAGTAGGATTTTGAGAGTTTGAAAAATTACCATCACCAAAATTCCAATTCCAATCAACTAATGGACGAATTGAAGAAGTTAAATCAGTAAAATTAACATCAAAAGGTATACAAACCTCAGTGTTATCAGATGTAATATCAATAAGAATTTTTTCTACATCAATTAAATTATTTTCAAGCTGAGTTGCAGTACATCCATCAGAATTTGTAACTGTTAAACTTACATCATAAGATCCGTAATTTCCATAAGACACACTAGGGTTAGAAATATTTGATGTAATTCCATTTCCAAAATCCCAACTCCAATTAATCGCGTTTAAAGTATTATCTATAAAATTAACAGCAAAAGGAAAAGAACATGCATAAGTAGTATCAGCTGAAAAATTTATTAATGGTTTTTCTAAAATTTCTATTTCAGCAGGGAAAGTTAAAGTAGTTTCACATTGTCCGGAAATTGATGTTGTTAATGATATGTCAAAAATTCCAGAAGCTAAATATTCATGAGTAGGGTTTTGTAAATTTGAAGTAATTCCATTTCCAAAATCCCACAACCATGCGTTTGGATTGTTAGCTGTTACATCTGTGAAACTGACATTCAACCCTTCACAACCAGTATTTGTATTAACATTAAAATCAGGAGTTAATGAAGCTCCTACTTTAATTAAATCTATCACAACTAAAGTATCTATACAACTCCCCTCCTTTGCACAAAGAGTCACTGTAAATGTTCCAGAATTAAAAGTATGTGTAGGGTTTTCCAAATTTGAAGTTGTTCCATCACCAAAATCCCATACATAAACAGAACCGTTAAGACTATTATTTGTAAAAGTTATAGTTTCTGATGAGCTACATGAAAATGTAATGTCAGCCTCAAAATCAGCAATTGGGACTTTATTTACCTCTATTAAATCAACTTCAGTAGCCAAACTTTGGCAACCATTTGCATCCACAATTGAAAGGGATACAGAGAATATCCCATCAGTAACATAGTTATAAGTTGGATTTTGAAGATTGCTTGAGCTACCATCACCAAAATCCCATTGCCATGTAGTAACAGGATTTGATGAGATAGAAACATCCGAAAAATTAGTAGCTAAAGGCACACAGCCTGTTGCTAATGCATTTACTTGCAAATCAGCAGTTGGCTCTTCATAAACTTTTACGTAACTACTAATTGTTTTTATATCGTTTGTAAGCCCATCATTTACCTTTAACTCAACATCATACAAACCAGGGATTGCATAAATAGCAATAGGATTTTCTAATGTTGAGGTATTACCATTTCCAAAGTCCCATAACCATGCTGTAGGATTTCCAGTAGAAACATCTTGAAACTCTACTACCAGAGATCCACATCCTGTAGTTGATGATATTGTCGTAAAATCAGCAGTTACTTGTGGGGTTGCACTAAAGGATACAAGCATAGCAATTAGGACTAGGAAAAGGTATTTACATTGTTGAGCAATTTTTATGCTCAATTTGTTTTTTAAAAAAAATCTTAATAGTAATAATGTTGTCATAGCTTTAGGTTTTAGTTAAACATAGTTCTGGAGAACTTATACTGTATTACGGCTAAAAAATAAAATTGGTTACAAAAACTAATATCCATTTGTGTTTCTTTATTTTTGCACTATGTTTAAAGGTAAAAAAGCAGCATTCTATACTTTGGGTTGCAAACTCAATTTTTCAGAGACTTCAACTATTGGTAGGCAGTTAGAGGAAATTGGCTTTATTAAAACTGATTTTGAAGATGCAGCTGATTTATATGTAATTAATACCTGTTCAGTTACTGAAAATGCCAATAGAGAATGCAGGAGAATAATAAGAAAAGCTAAAAAGAACTCCCCTACTGCATTTATAGTAGTAACAGGTTGCTTTGCGCAACTTAAACCAAAAGAAATATCAGAAATTGAAGGAGTAGATATGGTGCTTGGTGCAAATGAAAAGTTCAATTTACCTCAACTTTTAACCAATTTAAATACGGTTGAAGAAACTGAAATACATGGCTGTGAAATTGAGGAGCTAGATTATTTTACTTCTTACTCTTTAAATGACAGAACCAGATCATTCCTTAAAATACAGGATGGTTGTGATTACCCATGTACTTATTGCACTATTCCACTAGCAAGAGGAAAAAGCAGATGCGATAGTATAGAAAATATCATTAAAAGTGCTGATGACATTGCAGCTAATGATATTAAGGAAATAGTAATTACAGGTGTTAATATTGGAGAATTTAAAGATAAGAACAATAGCAAAAACTTTGGAGAACTCATTACTGAACTTGAAAAAGTAAAGGGTATTGAACGCTACAGGATTTCATCAATAGAGCCAAATTTAATTACTGATGAAATTATTAACACTGTAAAGCACTCCAATAAATTCATGCCCCATTTTCACATCCCTATGCAATCAGGTTCTGATCTAGTACTTGGAAGAATGAAGAGAAGATATCAAACTAAATTATACCGCAATAAAATCAACACTATTGTAAATAAAATTGATGATGTATGCATAGGTGCTGATGTAATTGTAGGTTTCCCTGGTGAGACAGATGAAGAATTTAATAAAACACTCAACTTTATAAAGGACTTACCTATCTCTTACTTGCATGTTTTCTCTTATTCTGAAAGAGAAAACACTCCTGCTATTGATTTTGAGGGTGTAGTAAGCAAACAAACCAGAGCTGATAGAAGTAAACAACTTAGAATACTATCTAACAAATTGCAAAGAGCATTTTATCAAAAATATTTAAACACAGAACATACTGCACTTTTCGAGCAAGACAATAGAGATGGAATGATTTATGGATTTACTGACAATTACATTAAAGTAAAACTTCCGTTTAACTCAGATATCTGCAGAACAAAAAAAAGAATTAAGCTTTTAGAAATTGATACAGATGGCATGATGAAAGCTCGATTGCTAACAACCAAAAACTAAACTATGTACCCTACTATTAGTCATTTACTTTTTGATTTATTTGGAATTAACATCCCACTCCCAATACAGACTTTTGGTTTTTGGGTAGCAGTAGCATTTATATTTGCATCTTGGGTAATTAGCAATGAACTTAAACGAAAAGAAAAAGAAGGGTTTTTAAGCAGCACTAAAGTTAATGAGATTATTGGGGAAAGTTTAACAACATCAGAAATAATAAGCAGTTTACTTACTGGATTCTTTATCGGATTCAAGTTTATTGAGGCTCTTTTTCATTATACTGATTTAGTAAACAACCCTCAGGATTTCATCCTTTCTACTAGAGGAAATTTATTAGGAGGTATTCTTATTGCAGCTATTTCATTTTATTTAAAGTGGACCGAAAACAATAAAACCAAACTTGCTACTCCTAAAACAATTGAAAAAATAGTTCACCCATTTGAGTTAGTAGGAAATATGACAATGATAGCAGCTGTTTCAGGTATTATTGGCGCTAAAATATTCCATAACTTAGAAAATATGGATGCCTTTTTAGCGGATCCTATTGGGCAGTTAATATCATTTAGTGGACTTACTTTTTATGGCGGACTTATTGCAGGAGCTGTATCAGTAATATGGTATGCTAATAAGTATAAAATTAACACCAAACACTTAATTGATAGTGCTGCTCCAGGATTAATGCTAGCTTATGGAGTTGGGCGAATTGGTTGTCAAATGTCAGGTGATGGGGATTGGGGAATTGATAATCTTGCTCCTAAACCAGAATGGATGAGCTTTTTACCTGATTGGATGTGGAGCTACACTTTTCCTCATAATGTAATTAATGCAGGCGTTCCGATTGAGGGCTGTACTGGAAAATTCTGTATGGAATTAGCTTACCCTGTATGGCCTACTGCCTTTTATGAGGTGATTATGTCTCTTGCAATTTTTGGTATTCTTTGGGCTATGCGTAAGCATATCAAAGTTCCAGGAGCTTTATTCTTTATTTATTTAGCATTTAATGGTGTGGAGCGTTTCTTTATTGAAAAGATAAGAATTAACTCTGAATACAATATATTGGGAGGGATTACTCAAGCTGAAATCATCTCTTTTAGTTTAATTCTTACAGCTATTATTGGGGTAACTTACCTTTATAAAAGCAAAAAGGCTATTTAAGTTGTTGGTTCATTAGCTTTTATCAAACTGCTGCTTTACTTCTTATTTTAAGATAATAAATCAATATTATTTTGTTAATTGCAGTTAGTAAATTTAAGTTTTTTATTTGTTTAGTTTTAAATTGTGGAGCCTTTGGCTCCTCTTTTTAATTTCTAATAATAATTAACAAACCAACAAAAGTAAGTGCGCCATTCACAATTAGCAATTCAAAACCAAAAGGAATAAACAATTGCAATACATAAGCAATTACAGGAGAAAGAACTGCAACTAGGGGCACTAAATTATCTTTTACGTTTAGCTTAGTAAAAAGCCCAAAAGCATACATTCCAAGCAGTGGTCCGTAGGTATAACCAGCAACCTTAAATAAGGATGCAATTACACTATCATCATTTATCTCTTTAAAGATAACAATAACTACTACCAACAATGCCGAAAAACCCAAATGAACCAATTTCCTTTGCTGTACCTCCTTAGCCCCTGAATTATCATCAAACCCTAAAATATCAATACAAAAGGAAGTTGTAAGTGATGTAAGTGCAGAGTCAGCACTAGAGTAAGCAGCAGCAATCAATCCTAAAATAAAAAGCACCCCCACTCCTACTCCTAAGTTGCCACTCAAGGCTACAGCAGCAAACAAATCATCTGCCTTATTAAAGGTTATGCCATTATTTGCAGCATACATATAAAGCAATGCTCCTAAGGATAAAAACAACAGATTAACAAACACCAATACGATACTAAACCAAAACATATTCTTTTGCGCATCTCCTAAACTCTTACAGCTGAGGTTCTTCTGCATCATATCCTGGTCTAATCCCGTCATTACTATAGCCATAAATGCACCTGCTAAAAACTGACTAACAAAGTGTTGCTTCCCTTCCCAAAAAAATATTTGCGAGTAATCCGATTCCTCTATCGTACTAATCAAAGCACTAAAGCTCAAATTCATATCTACTGATATCAAATACACACTCATTCCCACTGCAATTAGCATAAATAAAGTCTGCAGAGTATCTGTCCAGATAATAGTTTTTATTCCGCTTCTAAAAGTATAAACCCATATTAATAGTATAGTTGCTACTACTGTTAGCTCAAAAGGAATTCCAAAATTATCGAATATTGCAAACTGCAATACATTAGCCACTAAGTACAACCTAAAGGATGCTCCAATTACCCTACTCAATAAAAAGAAACTAGCTCCTGTTTTGTATGATGAGTTCCCAAATCTTTCCTTCAGATAGCCGTATATTGAGGTTAAATTCATTCTGTAATACATAGGCATAAGTACAGTTGCAATTACCAAGTAACCTAGCAGATAACCCAATACCATTTGCATATAAGAAAACTCACTTGTAGCCACCCAACCTGGAACGGATATAAATGTAACTCCTGATAATGATGCTCCTATCATTCCAAAAGCCACTACATACCATGGTGATGATTTATCTCCTATAAAAAAGGAAGAATTACTATCTGATTTTCCCGTTAGGTAGGATATTAGTATCAATACTAAAAAGTAGGCTACTATTACACCAATAATTAATGATGGAGATAAGCTCAATTGCATAAATTTTGTTTTTTACAAAACTATCAGAATTATTGATAATACATCTATATTTGCACTTATGAATTTTCCATCAAAGCTTGTTGAAAATGCGGTAGAACAACTATCAAGCCTTCCAGGTATTGGTAGGAAATCTGCCCTTAGGTTAGTGTTACATATGCTAAAAAAGGACAAATTAGCAGTTGAGCAGTTTGGTGATTCTTTCATTCAGCTAATTAACCGAATTAGTTATTGCACAAAGTGTTACAGCATTTCAGATGCTGAACTTTGTGAGGTGTGTGCTAACCCAAAAAGGGACAAGCAAACAATATGTGTTGTGGAGGATATTCGTGTAATGATGGCTATTGAAAACACCATGCAGTATAAAGGAGTTTATCATATCCTTGGGGGTTTAATCTCTCCTATGGATGGTATTGGCCCTACTGATATTCGAGTAGAAGAACTCATCAAAAAGATAGAAAACGAAAATGTACAGGAAGTTATTTTTGCACTAAGCACCACTATGGAGGGCGATACTACCAATTATTATCTTTTCAGAAGACTAAAAGATAGTGGCATTAAAATATCATCAATTGCAAGAGGAATTGCTATTGGTGATGAGCTTGAATATACAGATGAAATAACACTTGGGACTGCCATATCTAGCAGAATGCCTTATTCTGAGTAAGTTACAATGCTAACAACCTGCAACTAAAAACTCAGCTCCAAAAAGGAATAAATATCCTTACTTTTCTTAATTTTGCGAAAAATTTTAAACTATGGCAAGAGTAGAATTAATAATGCCCAAAATGGGTGAGAGTGTTTCTGAAGCAACTATTATTACTTGGAGTAAAAATATTGGTGATATGGTGGAACTTGATGAAACTATTGTAGAGATTGCAACTGACAAAGTAGATTCTGAAGTACCCTCAACACATGAAGGGAAACTAGTCGAAATGTTACATGAAGCTGATGATGTTGTTCAAGTTGGTGAGCCTTTCGCGATTTTGGAAACTGAAGGTAGTGATGATACTCCTGATGTAAATGATGCTACTCCAGCACCTACTTTTACTAAAGTTGTTGAGGAAGCAGTAACTAAAGCTGTTGAAGCGACTACTACAACTATAACAAATACTGGTGAAAGATTCTATTCTCCATTAGTAAGAAGCATGGCTAGTGAAGAAGGAATAGAAATGACTGAACTAGAATCTATTCCTGGAAGTGGAAAAGAAGGAAGAGTAACAAAGTCGGACATGGTTTCTTATTTAAAAACTAGAGGATCAGCACCTGCTACAGCTCCAGTTAAAACTGAAACTAAAAAGACTACTCCTGCACCTAAAACAGCTGTACCAGCACATACTCCAGTAAATGTTCCTAATACGGGTGGTACTGAGATTGTTGAAATGGACAGAATGAGAAAACTTATTTCTGCTCATATGACTATGTCAAAACAAACTTCAGCTCATATTACTTCTTTTGTTGAGGCCGATATGACAAATATTGTAAACTGGAGAAATTCAGTAAAAGCTGACTTTAAAAAGAGAGAAGGACAAAACATTACCTTCACTCCTATTATTATTGAAGCAATGGCAAAGGCCGTTAAGGATTTCCCTATGATTAATGTTTCTGTTGATGGAACTAACATCCACATTCATAAAAATGTAAATATTGGTATGGCTGCTGCTTTACCTGATGGAAACTTAATTGTTCCTGTTATAAAAGAAACTCAAAACAAAAACCTTATTGGCATTACTAAATCAGTAAATGATTTAGCTACTAGGGCTAGAGGTGGACAATTAAAGCCAGACGATATTCAAGGCGGCACAATTACAATGACAAATGTTGGTACTTTCGGAAACCTTATGGGAACTCCAATTATCAATCAACCTCAAGTAGCTATTATGGCTTGTGGTGTTATTAAAAAGAAACCTGTTGTTTTAGAAACTACTGAAGGTGATGTAATTGCAATTCGTCATATGATGTTCTTATCATTATCATACGATCATAGAGTTGTTGATGGTGCTTTAGGAGGACAATTTGTAAGTAAAGTAAAAGATTACTTAGAACAATTCGATACTACTCAAGAGGTTTAACCATATAGTTTCTAGGGACTAGTTAGTAGTTTCTGGAATTAGTATTAGAAAAGGAAGCAATTGCTTCCTTTTTTTATGTTCAAAAACTAGTTACTTGTCACTATTCTCTTTTAACTAAAAACATTATTTTAGCACTATGAATTTAAAACTAGAAAAACCAATTGTATTCTTTGATTTAGAAACAACAGGAGTGCAAGTAGCAAAAGATAGAATTGTAGAAATTGCCATTCTTAAAGTTTTTCCAAATGGAAATAAAGAAAGTAAAACTTGGCTTGTAAATCCTACTATTCCAATTCCTGAAGTAACAACTGCAATACACGGAATATCTGATGAAAAAGTAGCAAACGAACCTACTTTTAAAGAACTTGCTGCTGAAATCTCTGAACTAATACACAATTGTGATTTAGCAGGATACAACTCTAATAAATTTGATATTCCATTATTGGCTGAAGAGTTTTTAAGAGTTGGAATTGATTTTGATATGGAAAACAGAAAGGCGGTTGACATTCAGAATATCTTTCATAAAATGGAACAAAGAACTCTAGTAGCTGCTTATAAATTTTATTGCGATAAAGATTTAACAAATGCTCATTCAGCTGAAGCTGATACAACTGCAACTTATGAAGTTCTACTCTCTCAACTTGATAAATATGAGGAGTTAGAAAATAATGTTGATTTCCTAGCTGATTTTTCACAAAGAGGTGGAAAGTTTGCTGATATGGCAGGCTTTGTTCGTTTTAATGATAAAGGAGAAGAAGTGCTTAGTTTCGGGAAATACCGTGATGTAACTTTAGCACAAATCTGGAAAGATAATCCTGGGTATTTCTCTTGGATTAACCAAGCAGATTTCCCTTTATACACTAAAAATGTAATGCGTAATTTTGCAACAAAAATGAAGTTAGAAAAAAAGTTTAAAAACTAATGTCATCTGATTTAATTGCAGGGCAGCTCGCATGCGGTCCCTTAATATTATTTTTTAGTTTTATTTACTCAAAATACCAACCTAAAGAAATCAGTACTATTTACGGATACAGAAC
>ENA-ORDR01001050-ORDR01001050.1-marine-metagenome-genome-assembly--contig:-NODE-1050-length-13419-cov-3.016864_pt1 | contig 13419 bp, 8 predicted proteins | sample MGYA00240993_ERZ508538 | MGnify/ENA primary metagenome ERZ508538 (study PRJEB26207, sample SAMN05421999) | marine metagenome | isolation source: Monterey Bay, California, USA | place: USA:Monterey Bay...
CCATCTTCTTCAATAGTGACTAGATTCTCATCATCATCAAACTCTACAATGACTCCAAACACTTCTTCATCATCTAACGTCAGACCTACGTGAGAACCGATGTCGATGTCATCGTCGTTTTCAACATCATCATCATCAAATTCTTCTTCTTCTTCATGGATTTCTTCCTCCACTTCATCATCCGATTCGTCGACTGTTTCTTCTAATTCATCATCGTTTGAATCTTCACTTTCGATTGCTTCATCAACCTCTTTGCGGTCATTTTTCGAGTCCTTTATGGCTCTAGCTCTAGCTCTCCAACCAGGTACTATGTAGAGGTGAGTGAATAATGAACCTAAAAATCCAATACTGCCTAAGATGATGAAAAGAATACCATCCCAGTAAAACCCTGCAGGCATTGAGCTAGAACCATCTTCGCCCGCAAATGGCGTTAATGAGTTCTTACATTCATCAATTTGTACTGTGTCTACACAAGGATACACATCGCCTTCTAGATATGTGATTGATCCATCTTTGTAGAATCCATTTTCTGTGTTAAGTTCAATATTTCCACCTTCCCCATTTACAAATGGTGCTAACGAGCCGTTAACAATCCACATAACGATGAAGATGAATAGGGCAGTGTGAATTAGAGGCCAGAAAACATCATTCCATTTCTTGGACATCATCCTTGATTGCATCTTACTAGGGAATTCCACCTTACTCGACAAGGTATTTTCATCATCCTCGTACTCTTCTTCGTATTCTTCCAAATTCTCAATAAATTCTATTAAATCCACATGTCCGTTTCCATCATCATCCAAGCGTTCGAACAGATGGTCCATTTCTTCATCGCTCAACTTTTCGCCTATGTATGATTCGACTTCAGTTCTTAACTCTTCAATGTTGATACTGCCATCACCATTCTTATCCAAGTCTTTGAAAACTCGACCGGGGCTACTTCCTGCATCATCCATTGCTTCTATCAATATGGCAACTGGGTCTCTTCGACCACTTGTTCTATCTGAATCTAATTGAATATCCAATGCCTCTAATGCACTGACAAGTTCCATAGGATCCACTCTGCCATCGGAATCTTCGTCTAAATTACTGAGTATATCATATACTTCGCTTGGAGATAGTTTATCGCCGGATAATTCCTCGATTCCTCTTTGTAATTCAGGACCATCAATCAACCCATCATCATCGGAGTCCATTGCTTCGAAAACTTCACGGATAGTCATGTTACTTTGTAATGCAGCAATACCCAGTCGGTGTAAAGAGGAATTTTCAGATTCTTCGGATTCTGCATCATCTACAATCATTTCCTCATCGAACGTTTCAACTATTGATTCTTCATCCTCAACATCTTCAACAGGCTCATCTTCAACTTCTTCAGATTCCACATCATCCGAAGAGGATTCTTCAGAACTGTCATCTTGCGCGGTATCAGATGGAATCACTTCTGTAGTTGATTCCTCGGAAGAAGTAATCGAGAATGCCTCAGCTGCTGCCTTAAGTTCTCCTTCAGTTAGATATCCATTATCATTTGAATCATAATCTTGGGCATGTAGTAAAAAGTCATCTCGTTGGGTAATCGAAAACTTTTCCATGACTCTAACTAGTACATTTTCGGAAAATTCTTTCGCAGCAGTTCCAGTATCTTCTGAGTCTGATGCCGTCTTTTCCTCTTCTGCAACCATCGTTTCGCCTGTAATAGTAAAAACAAGTTCTTCTAAACTTATTTGACCATCGTTATCCGAATCGAATTGTTCGACAAGTCGATCGACTTGTGAAGGAGGTAAATCGGCAAGATTTAGTTTGAGTAAAGCATCTTTTAATTCGTCAGCATCAATTGACCCGTCACCATCGGAATCCATTTTTGTAAACAATGCACTGACTTCAATACCGGTTTCTGTAAACCATTTTCGCAAAACATCTACCACATCATCAGCAACAAAGTATACGCCGCAGTTAGGGCAACTTTTGGAATCTAGCGGCACAAGAGAGTTACAAGCACCACACTCTCCAAGAGATTCATCGGAGACGCCAGAGAATTGAATGCCACACTCGGCGCATTCTTTGGAATTTAGTGGAATTACGGCTCTACAAGAACCACATTCGGCCATCGGAATTTCATCGGATTTGTCGTCGGACATCTTCACACCCGTATAAGGCAAAACCTTGATGAATATAATCATTCATGGGATTTTATTGTTGAAATGTAAATATAAGAAGTGTTTGGGGTAAATAGGTGCGACGATGAAATTCGAAGGAGGGAACATATTTTCCATCGATTATTCGACTCAAGATGAATTACTAGCCTTTGCTGATAAACTTCTTGAAAACACTGATTTTGAAGTTAAATTAATGTCTAGAATGCCGCCAAGAAGGTTGTTAGAACATATTGACATCTCCAAAATAGATTTATTCTGGTTAACTGAAAGAAATACCGAATATTCGATGCCTCCAAATCTGGTATCAATAAGCAATGAAATTAATACTTTGAATACTGACGGAGAGCAACTAATTATCATCGATGGATTTGAATGGTTGATTGACCTTCATGGAAAAGAGAACATACTCAATTTCATAAATGATATATCTGATTCATTATATGGTACTAAATCAAGAGTAATATTCCCCATTGATGAATTAAGTTTTGATAGCGTATGGATATCTAGAATGCGAAAGGTAGTCCGCCACATAAAGTTGGACCATTCGGCTGAATTTGAGGAATATCAGGAGTCAATAGAACCCAAAGTATCTATCAGCACCCCTGATGAAAATATGAAATTCGACTTGGGAATTGATGGCTCACCTAGACTTAGTATCCTCTCAAGGCTCCCTCAAATGGGTTTCACTCAGGCACTTTTAGTCAAAAGAATATTGCAATGGAGGCGGATGGGTTTGGATGTTTCTGAACTAGAACCCGCCCTAAATTATGAAACTAATGAATCATATGAATTATATCGACTAGTCGAGGAAAAGGTAAGACGTGTAGTAGAACTAGAAAATTATCTTTATCACAATTCTGACGAAATAGACGCTAGTGAACTCTCAACAGCATTATTTCGGATTAAGCAATTAACAGGAATAGAGGATTTAGAGAAAAAATACTACTCTAATTAGGTAGTCGATTGTTTTCTGCTTCTATTCTAGATAACCATCCACCGTTTTTCAAGGAGTTGGAGATTGCTACCAGATCACTGCTTGTAGACCTATCAAATTCGAGTTTTGGAGATATATCTCTGACTAATCTTATAATCGACTGAATAAATGGTGATGGTTTTAATGTTTCAAACTCTAGTCCTTGACAAGCAATTAGAAGTTCACATGCAAGAACCTCGGATAACCGCTGTGTCGCTTGTAAGAGGTTCCAGCAAGCAGTTGCGCCCATACTGACATGGTCTTCTTGGCCAGCAGAAGTGCTGGTTGAGAATGCAGTTCTAGGCGCACAGTGCCCGTGAAGTTCAGATAATGATGCTCCAGCCACATACTGAACTATCATCAACCCCGACTCGAGCCCACTATTATTAGCTAAAAATGGCGGTAGACCGCTCTTTTTAGAATCCAATAATTGGTCCATTCTCCTCTCGCTAATTGAAGCCAACTCGAAAATGGATAGAGACATTTTGTCTGCAACTAATCCTAAAATCTCTCCATGAAAATTACCCTGTGAAACTATTTTTTGTTCGCTTTCATCGCTGTCGAAGAACACTAAGGGATTATCAGTCGTACTATTGATTTCAATTTCGAGAGTTGAACGCAGTTGCATTAAACTTTCATTTACTGCACCATGAACTTGTGGAGCGCATCTAAATGAGTAAGGATCCTGAACCTTCTCACAATCAGAATGACTTTCAAGAATTTGTGAGCCAGACATAATATCTCTAATCCTAGATGCAACAAGGCTTTGCCCAGGGTGAGGTCTTGCATTGTGCACTCTAGCATCAGCAGGCACAACACTACCTTTGAAAGCCTCAAGAGATGTACACATTATAACATCGGCAAGTGGGATAAGTTGCGATAATATTTGTTCAGATTCAATCAATAAGCTAAGCATTTGACTGGTACCGTTGATTAAAGATAAACCGTCTTTTGCACCCAACTCAAGAGGTATCAAACCCTTCTCGACAATTATTTCTCTCGTCTCAACTACCTCACCACTATCCAGTAAAATTTCACCTTCACCAATCAGTGCAAGAGCCATGTGCGAAAGAGGTGCTAAATCGCCGCTAGCACCGAGGCTACCTATACGCGGAATTGCGGGCGTGATATCCAAATTAACAAAATCCAATAACTGTTGGACTACATTTGGATGAACACCTGAATAGCCTTTTGCAAAAGAATTGATCCTAGCAACCATCATTGCCCTGACAGACTCTTTGGACATCAATTCGCCAATGCCCGTTGCATGGGAGCGGATTAAATTGTTTTGTAATTGCTGTAAATCCTCAGGTGAAATCGTTTGGTTGACAAGCGCACCAAATCCAGTATTTATCCCGTAGACTATTTCACCACTTTCTAAAATGTTTTCAACAACTTTACGAGATTTAATTATCCTATCCCATGAACTTTGAGATATATCGGCATCGGCATTACATGTGGCCACACGCCAAATCTCCGACGAGGATAATGTGTTTCCGTCCAGTGTTATAGTCGAAATAATTTCACTCCCCTGTGAACAGTGAGTCGATAAGACCCTCTTGTGCTTTTTGTGGTAAAGTAATGATTAATTTGGGTTCTTTATTCATGGCATCTTTTATCGCTTCAATTGCTCCATCGTTGCGCGCCCATGCTCTTCTAGCAACGCCGTTGTTAACGTCCCAATGCAACATTGATTGAATATTTTGTTCAGCCTTTTGCGAGCCATCAATCAACATTCCAAAGCCTCCATTGATGACTTCACCCCAACCAACGCCACCGCCATTGTGAAGGCTAATCCAGGTAGCACCTCTAAATGAGTCTCCAACGAAATTCTGAACTGCCATGTCTGCAGTGAACATTGAACCATCGGAAATATTGGCAGTTTCCCTAAATGGACTATCAGTACCTGAAACGTCATGATGGTCTCTACCCAAAACGACGGGCCCATTTAGACGCCCATCAGCAACCGCAGAGTTCATGGCGCTAGCGATACGTCTTCGACCTTCATCGTTAGCATACAATATTCTTGCTTGACTGCCGACTACCATTTTATTCTCGCCGGCCTGTTGAATCCAACGAATATTATCATTGAGTTGTTGTTTAATCGTACTTGGCGCACTATTTGCCATTTCGGACAAAATATCACATGCTATTTGGTCAGTAATTTCCAAATCCCGTGAATCTCCAGAACAGCAAACCCATCTAAATGGGCCAAAACCATAGTCAAAGCATATTGGACCCATTATATCTTCAACATAACTTGGGAAAATGAAACCTCCATCCTCGTTTTTGATATCGGCACCAGCACGTGATGCTTCGAGAAGAAATGCGTTACCATAATCCCAGAAATACATACCTCTTTCAGTCATCGTTTGAATACTAGACATGTGACTCAACAGAGTTTCTTTGACTTTTTGACAAAATGAATCGCTATCTTTGGACATCAACTCGGCTGATTCTTGATAAGTCAATCCTGAAGGAAAATATCCTCCTTGCCAAGGGTTGTGTAAACTAGTTTGATCACTGCCCAAATCTACCTTGATGTCCCTCTCCACCAGTCGAGCCCATAGGTCGGAAATATTGCCGACAAAACCAATGGAAATTGCAGTACCTGACTCAGCATTGTCGACCATCAAATCAATGGCTTCATCAACATCATAGGATAGAGTACTCAGCCAACCCTGTTCATGTCTCTTCTTTGCTGCATGAGGGTTTATCTCAGCAACTATTGAAGATGCACCGGCTATCACAGCCGCTTTGGCTTGTGCGCCCGACATACCACCAAGGCCAGAAGTAACAAAGGTAATACCTGAAAGGTCTTTCTCAGGGTCGAGATCCAAGTGAATTCTTGCAGCATTAAGTAGAGTTAAAGTGGTTCCGTGAACAATTCCTTGCGGACCTATATACATGTATGAGCCTGCAGTCATTTGACCATACTGAGTAACTCCAAGTGAATTCATCTTCTCATAATCATTTACTGTCGAATAATTAGGTATCACCATGCCATTAGTCACAACAACTCGCGGTGCGTTTTCATGTGATGGGAACAGCCCCATAGGATGTCCCGAATACATAACTAAAGTTTGGTCGTTAGACATCTGTGACAGATACTTCATCGTCAATCTATACTGTGCCCAATTTTGGAATACAGAGCCATTCCCTCCGTAAGTGATCAATTCATGAGGGAACTGAGCAACAGCAGGGTCAAGGTTATTTTGAATCATCAACATTATTGAAGCCGCTTGCATAGATTTTGCGGGATACTTCGAAATTGGATGTGCTTTCATATCATATTCTGTCGGCCTAAACCGATTCATAATAATTCGACCAAAGGAATTCAATTCTTCAAGAAACTCAGGGGCTAATACCTCATGATGTTCTTGGTTGAAATATCTAAGCGCATTTTTCAAAGCTAATTTTTTTTCTCTTGAATTCAAAACTTGACGCCTATCAGGTGCATGGTCTACCGAATCATCAACACCTGGGTGAACTGGTAATTGGCTAGGAATACCTTGGGATATTGATGCTCTAAGTGAAGACCATTCATCGCCCATAGATAACGCAACACTGCATCGTCTTTGAGCATTATGATTTACCAGTATCAATAACTTGTTTCAAGTCGGGTCTCCAAAAAGTGAATACTAGACCTGAAAATATCATGACTAGAGAGAACATCATCATCCCCTTATCGAGGGCCAGATTATAATTTTCTACTAAAAATCCTGCGACTGTAGTTGATATTGCTGCTGATGCGCCTAGTACCAGCATGTCCATTGAAAATACTCTTCCTCTTACTTCATCTTCTACCCACATCTGAGTTAATACTGTGGATAATACCCAATTTGCACCACTTGCAGCGTGTGCCAGAATGATTAATGCAATAGTCACCGGTAATGCCATGGTAAGAGAAAGTCCAACGAAGAAGTAGAAGATACCCGATAGCGAGACTAACAGGCCAATCAACGCAGGCCACTTAGTCTGGTCCTTGAATAACACTCTCGCAGCTAATGGACCAACTCCTGTACCAATACCTCTAGCAAAAAAGAACAGTCCAAAACCGAATGCTGCACCATAACCCTCGAGATTACCTCCTGCAAGAACAAGAAACACGCCAGCGAGTCCAGCGCCAGCAAGATTCCATGCAGATTTTGCAAAAACTAACCGTAGTAGCCTTGGATCACTACGAATTCTATCCCATCCTGTCTTAATATTTTGAAATGCTGTAGAAAAGATAGGTCCCTTGAGATTCTCGTCGATTTTTTGTGGTATTTTCATTGGTAGTAGGACAAGCGCACCTACTAAAAATGTCAAAGAATCAAGAACAAATGCAACATCTGTACCCCAATTGGAAACTACAATGCCGCCCAGCATTGCGCCGATGCACAGTGATGCTGACCATGATGCAGAATCAATAGCATTTGCAGTAAGTAAGTCACCTTCATCGACAATGTTGGGTAATGCCGCCCGCTCTGCAGTCACATAAAATCCGTGTAAAAGCATCATAATACCAGAGATTGCAATCAACCACCACATATCTTCTTCACCATCAACTAGAATGAAAGATAAGGCAAGACCAATTTGAACAACGTTAGAAAATATCATCAACTTTTTCCTATTGATTCTATCAGCCAAAACTCCAATTATGGGCTGAGATATGGCGAATAGGGCCATTCGTACACTGAAAAGAGCCCCTAGTAAAAATTCAGAGCCAGAGTATTCTAGAATGAGGAAAAATAGTGCAATGGTATTGAACCACTCGCCTATCCAAGAAATAACAGCAGCAAACCAAAATCTTCTAAATGCAGGATTTCTCCTAATGAATGAAATATACCCCGAAGACAAAATCATTCCTCCTCGTCAGAACTATTTGATTCGCTAAGCGAACAAATAATCCACTTCGAGGTAGGTGTGTTAGATAATTCAGCAGTGGAATTCAATGGAACTAACTCGTTTGCTTCAGGGAAATAGGCAGCAATATTTCCAGATGGAATATCATAAGGTATGACAAGCCAGTTTTGTGACACTCTAGTTTGCCCTTCAAAGTGACTGGTAATATCGATTCTTTGACGAGTTTTCCAATTCCTATCTAGCATGTCGATAGAATTCACCATCAATATACGTCGATTGCCTTTTATCCCTCTGTAACGGTCATCTAAACCGTAAATTGTTGTATTATATTGGTCGTGAGAGCGCAGAGTCATCATGACGTATCGACCTTCATCCACCTCCAAATTAGGAAGTTTGTGTGTTGTGAAATGTGCTTTGCCATCATTAGTGTCGAACTTGCGTTCATCTCTAGGGGGATTTGGGAGGTAAAATCCGTTATCTTGTTTAACTCTGGAGTTATAATCTTCAAAGCCAGCAAGACAATCGCTCATCAAATCTCTAATTCCATCATATGATTCTATCATTTTCATCCAAGAAATCGGCGATTTATCTAATGTCTTTTCTGCTAGACTGGAAACTATCCACGGCTCGCTTCTCAAATATTTAGATGCAGGTTTCAAATTCCCCTTAGACATGTGAACAACCCCCATAGAGTTCTCAACAGAAACAAATTGTTCACCTGATTTTTGAATATCGAGTTCAGTTCTACCCAAACACGGGAGAATTAATGCTTCTTTACCGGTCACAGCATGAGAACGATTTAACTTAGTAGATACTTGAACTACCATATCTACTTTTGAAAGAGCATTTGCAGTAAATCTTGTATCAGGGGTAGCGGAAATAAAATTACCACCCATACAAAAGAAAACTCCCACTTTATTGCCATCCATGGCTTTGATGGCTTTGACTACATCATATCCATGCTTTCTAGGCAATGAAACTTTGAGACCCATCTCCATCCTATCCAAAAATGAATCGCTTGGTGCCTCCCATATCCCAACTGTACGGTCTCCTTGGACGTTGGAATGACCGCGGACTGGGCAAAAACCTGCCCCTTTGCGCCCTACATGCCCTCCAATCAATAGTAAATTGACTACTTCTTGAATCACAGAAACGCCATTCCTGTGTTGAGTTAAACCCATCGCCCAACAGGCGATTGTGGCTTTCGACTTTGAGCATAATTCTCCTACCTTCTCAATAAGATCTCTTTTCACTCCAGAGTCTTGAACTATTACATCCCATGGAGTATTTTTAACTTCATCACACATTGATTGAAATCCAGTCGTAGAATTATTAATAAAATCCAAATCCATTCCACCAGACTCCAAATGAACCTTTATCAGACCTTTCATCAAGGCTGCATCCCCGCCAATTTTTACTTGAAGGTGGAAGTCGGATAACTTCGTTGATTTGAAATCAAGATTCATGTAGTCTTGTGGGTGCTTGAAGCGTTCTAATCCAGCCTCAGGTAGAGGATTGATGTGAATTATTTTACTACCCTTTCTTTTTGCGTCTCTGAGAGCTGTGAGCATTCTTGGGTGATTAGTGCCGGGATTTTGACCAATGACCAAAATCAGTTCACTATGATTAAAGTCCTCAAGCGTAACAGTTCCTTTTCCAATTCCTATTGTTGAACCAAGACCTTTTCCACTTGATTCATGGCACATATTTGAACAATCGGGGAGATTGTTAGTTCCGAATGAACGAATAAATGCTTGATATAAGAATGCAGCCTCATTACTTGTTCGCCCGGAGGTGTAGAAAACTGCTTGGTTAGGATTTTCTAAGGAATTCAGTTTATCTGAAATTTTATCTAATGCATCATCCCAAGTTATGGGCAAATAATGATTTGAATCTTTGTCCAAAAACATGGGCTCTGTAATACGTCCTTGATTATTGAGCCAAAAATCACTCTTACCTGCTAGGTCTTGAATTGAAAACTTCTTGAAAAAATCTGGACCAACTCTAGCCTTAGTTGCCTCATCGGCAACAGCCTTTGCTCCATTCTCACAGAATTCAAAATGTGTCCGATGCTCTGGATCTGGCCACGCACATCCAGGACAATCAAAACCTGATTTCTGATTTACCATTGCCAGTGATTTAACAGTGCGAGTTATTCCCATCTTTTTCAAAGAGTGCTTGGCCGATGAAATGACTGCTGGAATGCCTGCAGCCTTCTTTTTCGGTTTACCTAAACGCAACCGATTATTATCGAGCGGAACATTGTGTGATACTGGTTTACGCATGCTCCTCAAATTGCGCTCCAGCCCGAGGGTTTCAAGGCTTACTGTTGTAAATGCTAATTATTGCCGATAATCACTGCATTATCGTCTTTAAGAAATGAAATTATCCGAATACCTGTATAGCGTGCTGCTTTGGCTGCCAATGAAGAACAGGCACCAATACTCGCAATATTGGCTATACCGCTACGACTCGCTTTAGCGACGATATCCCAGCCACACCTACCCGATAAGATAAGTGTTGAATTAAATAAGTCTGTATTAGTAATCAATGCCTTGCCTACGACCTTATCTACAGCGTTATGCCTACCGATATCTTCAGAAATAAATAGTAGATGACCTTGTGAATCTATCAACCCAGCAGCATGCATCCCACCTGTTAAATGAAATCCTGTTTGGCGCTCTCTCATGGTTTTGAAACAATTATTCAAAGTACTGAAATTAACTTTAGAATTATCCTTTATTACTAAAGGTAAATTTGAAATTAACTGTTCCAGTCCTTCATTATTACAAGCGCCGCATGATGATGTCACCAGCCGTTCTGAATCACCTTTACGAGTGATTTTAGTCTGAGATGACAAATTTGCATGAAAACTTCCAAATTTTTCTAACACCTCGAATGTACAATCATCAACTTCGAAGTGAATAGGAAAATACCCCTCACAAACTAGATGCCCGAGGATTAACTCATGGAGTTCAATAGGAGTCGCTAGCAAATTAGCAACCACGTCATCATTGTAATCAAGAACTACTAGAGTTTCACTAGCTAGTTCGTCTGCCCCAATAGTTCTCAATTCACCATCCCAGCGTGTAATTGGGACTTTTTCGGATACTGGAATATTTTCACCTCAAATGTTCAATGTCGAAGAATTCAAATTGCAAATCCACCAATTCCGAACTAGATTTCGCCAAAGAATATGCTTCAAGCGGTTCATGGTTCAATTCAAAGAAACGAGAACCCCATCGGAAAGCACCAAGGATATTTTTAGCCTGTTCTTTCCTACCAGCAAGATATAGCGCTGCTGCTAAGGCTTCAGCCGTTGTTAGTCTACTCGGCTTCCCCCAATTAACAGGATTTGCAGCCAATAGTAAGGGTAGCATACGCGGAACTAGTCTAGTCCTTTTCATGACTGTTTCAACACTATCTTCAATTTGTGCCCAACTACAGTCTAATCCCACTAATGAGCCATGCTTAATTGTCAAAAGTTCGTGATCTTCCGGACCAAAAATTTTACCGCAAAGAGGTTCTAAAATAACGCCCTTCCGAGGTATTTTTCTCATATCTTTGTGTAAAGTCAAATCACCTCGACGAGAGGCTAAAACCGCGGTATTTTTTTTCGGATCATCTTGAGCTAACCAAATGGCATGAACTTTGATGTTGTCCATCTACTCACCGTTTTGACTGAAATAATCTCCTAGAGTTAAGCCTCTAGAATTATCTTTATACAAACGGCTCGTTTCTTCGGGTTTAGAATCAACCATGAGGGTGATGCCGAGAACACGCTCAAATTTCTTAATTACAGAATCTGTGGGATGCTTTCCGCTTTCTGCTGATTTTATTACATTCACAGTTTCAGCCATTCTCTTACCCAGTGTCGCTTGATTCCATCCCCGCTTCTTCCGTGCTTGAGATATGATTGATGAAAACTCATCATTCAATTCCTTAGAACTTTTTGTCATTATACTCTTACCTTTCTTCTTGGATGAATATGTAGTGGTTGGTCTATTTTGTGCCATTTTAAGACCGGGGGCAACTTCTTTGGGCGCTAGGCCCATCTTTTCAACACATCTTGAGCAAGCCGAAACCACAGTTTTCCCCATTGGTACTTGCTTAACTCCAACCTTCATTGCGCCGCATAATTCACAATCTGCCATAGTACTCGCCAATCAAAGGGTTGAGGCGACTAGCCATGAACATTGGGATTGAAATAAGGAAGAGTTCATACATCATTGGCATTTGGTAGTGATGATTGCAATGAGTACAGACGTCGAGTCCAATGCGAGTGAAGTCGGCAAGTCCTCAGATGAGGAACTGAAAAAACTGGAAGAGGATTTCAAAAATCTTCATGATGAAGCTCAATCGTTAATCAACGAGAGAGCCCACCTAGAATCCGAAATACGAAGTCTAAAAAAGCGAGCTAATCGATTAGATGAAGAAGTTAGGGCTCTAAAAAACCCACCTCTGATAATAGGGCACTTAGAAGATGTACTTGACTATGAAAGAGGAATTGTCCGGTCCTCTAACGGAACGGTTTTCCAAGTTTCTCTAAACCAAAGACTATCACCTGATGTACTCAAACCAGGAGTAAGAGTTGCATTAAATCAAGATACTCTTGCAGTGATTGAGGTACTTCATGACGCTTGGGACCCAATGGTGACCGGTGCTGAAATGATTGACAAACCTGATGTTGACTATGACTCTGTTGCAGGATTAGAGGAGCAAGTGAACTCTGTAAGAGAGGCAATTGAATTACCATTGACGTCACCTGAACTTTTCAAAAAGGTTGGAATCCAACCTCCAAAAGGAATCTTACTTGTTGGACCTCCTGGTTGCGGGAAAACATTGTTGGCAAAGGCAGTCGCCAATCATACCGATGCAACATTCATTCGAATGGTTGGTAGCGAACTAGCACAGAAATACATAGGTGAGGGTGGAAGAATGGTGCGAGAATTGTTTTCTCTAGCTAAAGAAAAGTCTCCATCGATAATTTTCCTTGATGAGATAGATGCTATAGGTGCAAAGAGGCTAGACGGTTCCACAAGCGGTGATAGAGAAGTTCAGAGAACTTTAATGCAGTTATTGGCTGAATTAGACGGATTTGATGCTCTAGAAGACGTAAAGATAATCGCAGCAACTAATCGACCTGACATACTCGACGATGCATTGCTTAGACCTGGAAGATTTGATAGAATAATCGAAATACCAATTCCAGATGATGTCGGACGTAAGGCTATTGTCGAGTTACACATATCTAAGATGTCGACTAAGCGTTTACAGATTGCTAAAATTGTCGAAAAGACCGTTGGTTTCTCAGGTGCAGAACTTAAGGCTACGTGTGTTGAAGCTGGAATGATAGCAATCAGAGAAAATAGAACTTCAATTAATCAAAAAGACTTCATGGATTCCATAAAGAGAATCAACTTGAAGAAAACCCGTGGTGGT
>ENA-ORDR01001053-ORDR01001053.1-marine-metagenome-genome-assembly--contig:-NODE-1053-length-13408-cov-5.378666_pt1 | contig 13408 bp, 7 predicted proteins | sample MGYA00240993_ERZ508538 | MGnify/ENA primary metagenome ERZ508538 (study PRJEB26207, sample SAMN05421999) | marine metagenome | isolation source: Monterey Bay, California, USA | place: USA:Monterey Bay...
TTCTTCACCATCATAATTATCTAATATACTTTCAAGTGTTGCTTTTGCTTGAAATTTATCACCTCTTGACACATATATATCTGACAATAAAATAAAAGATTTTGCAATATAATAGTTATCGGAAAAATTATTTGGCATATCAAAAATCATTGCTTCCGCAACATCTAAACTATCATCTAAATAGGTTAAATAGATGAGCATATACATTGCTTCCGCTCCATCACTGTTTTTATCAATATTTAAAATCCGACGATATGATTTCCTTGCTTTCGCATAATTTCCAGATTCAAAATCATTTCTTGAAATTATTATTTCTGCCTTAGATAATAGCCAATTATCTACCTTATCTAATAAAAGAACTTTTTGGGCATAATTTACAGCTTGTCTTGTGTCAATTAATTCAAACCCATACATGAGCCTTATAATTACTTCTCTTTTCACACTATTATTTGAAACAATCTCTTCAAGCTGAGAATAATATTTATTTGAAATTAGGAAATCCTCGGCATTAAAATAAGCTCTAGACAAATGGGTAAGGGCTTCTTCAAGATATTGAATAGAATTATTCTCCACAATATATTCATAAGATAAATTAGTTTGAATTGAGTCGCCTAAATTATAGTATGAACGTGCTAAATAATAATACGCATCATCTATAAAAACGCCATCTTTAAATTCTGTAATATATTTTTGAAATGCTTCTTTTGAAACGCTGTATTCTTGTTCTGAAAACTTTATAAATGCCGCACTGTAAGATAGAGAATCTTGCTCAGATTGACTTAGTTTATATTGGGGAATACCATTTAAATAAGATATATACTCATCCACTCTAGCTATGCCAACATAGATTGATTGAAGGCCTAGTAAGGCCTCCTTGAAATAAGGTCCCTTTTGAAAAGTATTTATAACTAATTTATATTGACTTATTGATTTATCTATCTCATCAATATTATAAAAAACCATTGCTTTACTCAAATAAGCTTTAGCTTGTAAATCAAAATCTATTGAATTTGTCAAAACACTGTCATAAAACAATAATGCATCATCATAGGCCCCAGAGTTTTTATAGTACTGAGCTATATCAAATAATGCATCATCAAAATAAATAGAGTTTCTTTTTTCGGAAATTAAACGCTTGAGTAATCTTAACTTTTCTGATTGATTATTAATCACCCCAAGACAAATTGATCTTTGGTATAATGAATAATCTAAATCAAATAAATTAAAGACAATTGATTTTTCGTAATACTTATCAGCAAGAGTAAAGCTTTTTTGCATAAAATAACAATCAGCTATTCTTAGCAACGCATCATTAACAAACATTGAATCAGTAGCAGATTTGATATAAGTTCTAAAAGCTTCATTAGCAGAGGAATATTTACCTAGTTTAAAAAAGGTATAGCCTTTATTATATAAAAATAGATCACTCAAAAATTTATCATTGACATTAGAAATATCAGATAAAAAATTTTGAGAATTTTCAAACTCCTCTATTTGATAGTAAGCATCTGCTAGCCATATTTTTGAAGCATTTCTAATACCTTCATTACTAAAAAACATCAGTGATTCTTTAAAAAAGAAAATAGCTCTATCAAAATTATTATTATTAAACTCTTTAACTCCAAGAAAAAAAGCTAGCTCTTGGAGTGTAGTTTTTTCTTCCAAGGTCAAATCAATTTTATTTTTTAGTGCATTATAAGCGTCAAGATAATTGCTTGTAACTTTTAATAGCTTTACCATTAAAGATTTTATGTATTCTTGCTTGTCAGAGGAACTAAAATTAGAGATAAATTGCTTGAAAGTTGTAAGAGAATTTTCAAATGGCAAATCTAACTCATAAGAAAGTTTTGCATAATTAAAAAAAGCTTCCTCAGAAATAATTTGATCAAATTGCATAGAAGAAGCATTTTTAAATGCTTGCAAAGCAAAATTATTATTATTAACCCTCAAATAACTTGCGCCCAAATAATAAGAGGTCATTTGACCTAATTTATTATCGGAAACATCTATTTTTTTAAAATAAGTAATCGCATTTAAATAGTCAGAAATTTTATAATATGAAAATCCAATCATATAATTATCAGAATCACTAACATCAACTGAATCTGAATCAAAAACACTCAGGTATTTTGTAGCGTTGAGATAATCTTTAACTCTATAATAAGATTCTCCAAGCAATCTATTTGACTCAATCTTTCTGGAGTCAATAACATCATTAATAGAAGGTTCTAAAAATTCAATTAGAGTATTGTAATCTTCTAAAAAATAGTAAATCTGCCCAATATAATAAGGAACAATTTTCTTGAATTTCTTGTCAGCTCTTAATTCCTTAAACCACTTCAGTGAAGATTGATAATTCTTAGTTTTATAGGAAATATGAGCAAAATAATATTTAGAGGCAGATTGATAATCAGAATCAACATTCAATAGTTTTGAAAAATAATATTTTGCATTTTCTATAGAATCTAATTGAAAATAAGAATATGCTAAATGAAATTTTTGATTTACTTTTAACTCATCTTCAATTTTTTTGTAAAAAATTATGGCTTTAGAAAAGTCTTGGTCATTATAATAAATCTCTGCAAGAGAAGAATAAACCTCATTATGATAGATAGAATAAGGAAAATCATTTAACAATCTATTAAATAATTCTACAGCATCATCAGAGGCTAAATTTTTCGAACATTTAGCATTATAGAGCAGTGCAATATCATTATCTAGGTTTTCAAAAATTAACTGAGCTAAATTATATTGCTTTTGATTATAGTAATCTAAAGCAACATCAAAATCTTTTTCTTGAGCATAAGAAAAGTTAAAAACAAAAAGAGATATAAAAAGTGTAAAAAATCTAATCATTACTAATGTAAATTTATATAATATGGCAAGTTGAAACATCACTGATAACTTAAGTTTTCAACACAACTTCTGAACAATTAAAAAATTATTTTTTCGTTAAATAGATGATATATTTTTTTAATTTGCATTGTGTTTTACATTCTAAAAATTAAAGGAACGAAGGTTATACCTGATTTCATCCAAATAAGGGATGAAAATATGACTCTTAGAGCTTATTTTAGAGTTAGTCAAGCAAAAAGAGGATTAGAAAAAAATAATCTTCAAAAATATTCTGAAGAAATGATAAAAATAATTGAAAGTCTTGCCTTTGGGAAAATTCACAAATACATTCCAGAAAATGCATAATGACGAAATTACACTTGAGGGTATTAACCTGCATCAAGAAGAAAGACTAATATTTGAAAATGTTAATCTATCGATAAAACATGGTGATTTTGTTTATTTAGTTGGAGAAACTGGAAGTGGAAAAAGTAGTCTAGTTAAATCTCTATACGGAGAAATAAAGGTATCTGCGGGGAACATTAATGTAACTGGATACAATCTCAATAAAATAGAAAGAGGTGATATTCCTAAATTAAGAAGAAAGTTAGGAATTGTATTCCAGGATTTCCAACTTCTTTCAGATAGATCAGTTAATGAAAATCTAGAGTTTGTTTTAAAAGCAACAGGATGGAAAGACAAAAAACTGATTTTAGAACGAATAAATAAAGTTTTAGAAGATGTTCATTTAGAAGATTTTAACAATAAAATGCCACATGAACTTTCAGGGGGGGAGAAACAAAGAGCTGCGATTGCAAGAGCTCTGTTAAACGAGCCAGAAATTATTCTAGCTGATGAGCCTACAGGCAGCCTTGATCCTAAAAAGTCAGAAAAAATAATTCAATTATTAAAAGATATAAATAATAAAGGTACAACTGTAGTTATTGCAACGCATGATTATGAAATCATTAAAAAATTTAATTCAAGAATTATTAGATGTTCTGAAAAAAAATTAAAAGAAATAACAATAGATGAATTATGAGCATTTCTATTGAAAAGAACTATCCACTTGACAATCTAAACACTTTTAATATTTCAGCTAAAGCTAAATTTTTTTATGAATTCAATACTTTAGAGAAACTTAAAGGAATTCTTAGTCATAAATTATTAAAAACTGAAAAATCGTTTGTTTTAGGTGGTGGCTCGAATATATTATTTTCAAAGGATTTTGATGGAATTGTTCTAAAAAATAGTATAAGAGGAATACATATTACAAAAGATAATAATAATCACACAGAAGTCGAAGTTGGTAGCGGAGAGAATTGGCATGAATTTGTTTTATGGAGTGTAAAAAAAAATCTTTCTGGCATTGAGAACCTAGCCCTTATTCCTGGCTCAGTTGGCGCCTCTCCAATTCAAAATATAGGTGCATATGGCTGTGAGGCAAAAGATACAATTAAAAAAGTTCAATTTATTGACCTTGAAAGCAAATCCATTAAAGAGTTAACAAATAATGAATGTAATTTTAGTTATAGAAGTTCAATCTTTAAAAAAGATCTAAAAGGAAAATGCATCATAACTAAAGTAACTTTTTTGCTTAAGAAAAAACCCATAAATAATATATCATATGGCGCTGTAGCAAATGAACTTAGTGCTCTAAAAAGCCAAGCTTCACCACAATCAATTTGCAATGCTATTATCAACATACGAAGTAGAAAATTACCTGACCCACAGAAAATTGGAAATAGTGGAAGTTTTTTTAAAAATCCAATTATTTCAAATTTAAAATTGAAAAAAATCAAAGAAAAATATCCAGAAATCATAAACTATACACAATCCAAAACTCATTCTAAAATTGCTGCTGGTTGGCTAATTGAAATGGCGGGATGGAAAGGTTACAGAGAAGATGATTTTGGAGTTTATGAAAAACAAGCACTTGTTTTGGTAAACTATGGACAAGCAAGTGGAAACGAAATTATTGAGTTATCAAGAAAAATTCAGCAATCTGTACTTGACAAATTTGATATTATGATTCATCCTGAAGTTAATATTATTTAAAATTGAAAACTCAGAATTTTATTGAGAAACTTTTAAAACACTTCTCCCACAAACCAACAAAAGAGCAAAAAAAAGTACTTTTAGACTTAAGTGAATTTATTTCAACTATTGGTAGTAGAAGTATCTTCTTATTAAAAGGATATGCAGGTACCGGAAAAACAACACTAATATCAGCACTTGTAAAATCGCTTCCTTCTTTAGGAAAACGCTCAGTTTTACTCGCTCCCACTGGTAGAGCAGCTAAAGTTTTAGCTAAATATTCCAAAAGAAAGGCATCAACGATACATAAAAAAATATACTGGATAAGAACATCAAAAAATGGCAATACATTTATTACACTAAAAGAAAACCTACACACTAATACAATTTTTATAGTTGACGAAGCTTCAATGATTCCAGAAGACTTAAATGATAGTCTTAGTAAAAGATCTTTGTTAGAAGATTTGATTAAATATGTATACGAAGGAATTGATTGCAAATTAATTTTAATTGGAGATACCGCACAGCTCCCACCAGTGCATCTAGATGTAAGCCCAGCATTGGATGAAGAAAATCTCGACAAAAAATACCAAAAACAAATAATATCTAAAGAATTAAAAGAAGTAGTTAGACAAGAAAAAAACTCCTTAGTATTAGAAAATGCGACAAATCTTAGAAAGCTAATTGAAGTAAATAACAATTCTCTACCAAAAATTCAATTAAACAATGAAGTAATTAGGATAAGCTCTGGTGAGGAGCTTCAAGAAAATATAGAGGCAGCTTACGCACAATCTGGAGTTGAAAATACAACCATAATATGTAGATCTAATAAAAGAGCAAATCAATATAACAATAGAATAAGAAGTGAAATCTTATGGCAAGAGGATATTATATCTTCAGGAGACATATTAATGGTCGTACGAAATAATTATTTCTGGCTGGACGAAAAAAGCGAAGCCGGCTTTTTAGCAAATGGCGATATTATTGAAGTCACTAGAGTGAATGAAATAATTGAAAGATATGGCTTTAAATTTGCTAAGACTAGCATACGATTACTTGACTATCCAGATGAAAATGAGATAGAAACAATTTTACTTTTAGATACAATAAGTTCGGAATCACCATCATTAAAATATGAAGAGTATAAAAAACTTTATAAAGAAGTAGGGCTGGATTATAAAGGACAAAAAGACATAAACAAGAAAATTAAAGAAAATGAATTCTTTAATGCAATTCAAATAAAATTTGGATATTCAATTACTTGTCACAAAGCACAAGGTGGGCAGTGGAAAGAAGTGTTTATTGATATCGGATACTTTAAAAAAGAAATGTTAGATAAAAATTATCTCAGATGGCTATATACCGCATTTACTAGATCAACTGAAAAACTATACTTAATAGGATTTAACAATGAATTTTACAAAAACTAAATTGAATCTATAATAGCATTAAAAGATGAACTAGGACGCATGTATTTTGTGATTTCATCAGAATTTGGGTAGTAGTAACCACTAATATTTGTTAATCCTATATTACCAGTACTTAATTCAGAGACAATATTATTTTCTTTAGCTTTCAATTTTTTAGAAATCATTTCAAAAGTAGATTGTAAATATTGATCATCATATTGATTGGCTAGCTCTTCTGCCCAATAAAATGCTAAATAAAAATGTGAACCTCTGTTATCTAACTCTCCAATTTTTCTTTTTGGAGATTTTCCATTTTTCAATAATTTCTCAATAGCAGAATCTAGACAATTAGCTAAAACCTCAGCTTTTGGATTATTATTTGTTTGTGAGAGATGCTCTAGTGAAACTACAATAGCTAAAAACTCACCTAGAGAATCCCACCTTAGATGTCCTTCTTTTAAAAATTGCTGGACATGCTTTGGAGCAGAGCCACCAGCTCCAGTTTCAAACAAACCACCACCGTTCATAAGTGGTACTATTGACAACATTTTAGCAGAAGTTCCTAGCTCCAAAATTGGAAATAAATCAGTTAGATAATCTCTTAAAACATTTCCAGTTACTGAGATTGTATTTTTACCGACCTTTACTCTTTCTAAAGTATAAAGTGTTGCTTGGTAAGGTGATAAAATTTGGATATCAATCTTTGAGGTATCATAATCTTTTAAATAAAAATTTACCTTCTTAATAAGCTCATTATCATGCGCTCTATCTTTATTTAACCAAAAAATTGCTGGCCAATTGGTAGCTTTAGCTCTATTAACTGCTAATTTCACCCAATCCTTTACTGGATTGTCTTTAGTTTGACACATTCTCCATATATCACCTTTCTCAACATCATGTTGGATTAAAGCATTACCATTAGAATCTATAACCTTAACCTTCCCTTTAGAAAGAATTTCAAAAGTTTTATCATGGGATCCATATTCTTCTGCTTTTTTAGCCATTAACCCAACATTTGGAACAGTTCCCATTGTTGTTGGATCAAATGCCCCATTATTCTTACAAAACTCAATTGTTGCAGAATAAATACTTGCATATGAACTATCAGGAATTACTGCTTTAGTATCTTGGACATTTCCATCTTTATCCCACATCTTTCCAGAATTCCTAATCATTGCAGGCATGGAAGCATCGATAATTACATCAGAAGGCACATGAAGATTCGTTATTCCATTATCTGAATCTACCATTGCGAGCTCGGCATTACTTTTAAAAACTGCACTTATATCAGACAGTATATTATTTTGTAATTCCTTTGAAAGAGTTTGAATCTTGTCAATCAAATCACCAAAGCCATTTCTAAAATCCACACCTAATTCATTTAGCTTATCACCATATTTTGTAATTATTTCTTCAAAATATGCATCAACAACATATCCAAAGATTATTGGATCAGACACTTTCATCATTGTAGCTTTCATGTGTAAAGAAAATAACACATCATTTTCTTTTGCATCTTTAATTTCTTGATGTATGAATTTTAAAAGAGCCTTCTTGCTCATAAAAGCTGCATCTATAATTTCATTAGCTTCTAAATTAATTTCAGATTTTAAAACAGTAATATCTCCATTTTCTGCATGATGTTGGATTTCTACAGTTGAATTTTTACTAACACAAATAGATTTCTCATTATTATGAAAATCCCCTACTTTCATTGTAGCAACATGAGTTTTAGAATCCGCTTTCCACTCACCCATTGAATGTGGATTTACTTTTGCATAATTTTTAACAGCTTTAGGAGCTCTACGATCAGAATTACCCTCTCTTAAAATAGGATTAACAGCCGAACCTTTTATTTTATTATATATAGATTGATTTGCTTTTTCCTCATCAGTCTCAGGTCTTTCTATATAGGATGGAATATCGAAACCCTTAGCTTGTAACTCTTCAATTGCTGCAACTAATTGAGGAACTGATGCAGATATATTTGGAAGTTTAATGATATTAGCTTTTGGATTTAAAACAAGTAGACCAAGCTCTGTCAATGCATCATCTACTTTTTGTTGCTCGTCTAAGCAATGAGAAAATGAAGCAAGAATTCTTCCCGCTAATGAAATATCTTTAAGCTCAATCTCTACATTAGCCTTAGAAACGAAAGATTTAACAATTGGCAAAAGAGAATGTGTCGCAAGCATTGGCGCTTCATCAGTCTTTGTATATATAATTTTTGAGTTCATTAATCTATTATTTTTTAATAACCAAATACATCTTCAAGAGTTAATACATTAACATCACCATAGGTTCTAAGCACATCCATATCCAATTCTTCTAAACTTCCAAGAACCATATATGTATAGCTATCATTTTGTACATGAGAATTATGAAATTCCCTTAAATCTTCCATGCTGAAAGAACTAACTTTTTCATACAAATCCTTTCTTTGATCATAATCAATATTTATTTTGCTTGAAGCTTCATAATAGTCTATAACTTTCTGCTTAGTAATTCTTTCTGTTCTTATCTTTTGTAAGACAGCTTCTTTTGCATTTTCAAAATTTGCTGTGGCTTCAGGCATTTGAGTTAAAAGCCCTAACATCCCCTCCAATGCTTCTGATAATTTATCAGATTGTGTGCCAATATATGAAAATTGAAAATGAGAATCATCCATCGTTTTTGGGATTGTATATGTACTATACACAGAATAAGCTAATGCTTTAGACTCTCTCAAATCTTGAAAAACTATAGAACTCATTCCGCCTCCAAAATATTCATTATGAAATTTAATAATTGGATACTTTTTCTTGTTGAGCTTTGCCCCTCTTGCATACATTATAATTTCAGCTTGTTTCATGTCATAATCAACAACGTAAATTTGATTAGAATTCATTTCTCTTTCAATATTTAAATTTGTCTTTTTAATTGCTTTTAGATTAGAAATATTATGATTTTCTGAAATCAGATTTTTAATATCCTCGATTCTTTCGGGACCATAATATAAAACTCTATGCTCATTGCTTGTCAAAGAATGAATAATATCTAATAATTCTTTTGAAGTCACTTCTTTTATTTCACTTGAGGTAAGTTTATTAGTAAAAGATGAATTTTCACCATATCTAGCATAATTAGTCATTGCAGTAAAAAGTATAGTCTGTTTATTGAGCTTGGAATCTGATTTTTGTTTTTCATATGTAGATTTCAAACTTTCTAAAGCAAATTCATCACCTACTGCATTTGAAAGAATATTTTCTAACAAGCTTAGTGAAGCTTTATAGTTAGAAGATAATCCTGTCAAAGTAACTTTTGTAGATTTAGAAGTAGTATTTACTGAAAGATCACACCCAAGCTTATAAAACTCTTCAAGCTTTTGGCTAGCAGACATATTTTTTGTGCCTAAAAATTTAAGATAATCAACTGCAATTTTTAATTTTTTATTATGGTCTGTTCCCATATCCAAAACATAACTCATTTGAAATCTCTCATTTTCATTGTTTTGCTTATAAATCAAAGGGACTTCACCAATAAGATCTTGTTGTAAATCATTACTAAAATCAATAAATCTTGGCTCAATATCTTTTACATCTTCATTTAAAATATTTGATAAAAATTCTGATTGAGCATCCCTGTTAACAGATACAGGAGTAATTTGAGGTTTATTAACGGTAATTGCATTAGGATCTTCGCCTAAATGTTTATAAATAACCACATAATTATTCCTATAATTTTGATTAACAAAATCAATAATATCTTCTTTTGTGATTTTTGAAAGCTCATTTAACACGCTTTGATATTCCTTCCAACTTTTATTTAAAGTAAAAGCTTCTACAAAATCTTCAGTTCTACCATTGTTTGATTCATATTTTTTAATTTGTTCTAATTTTAAATCCGATACAATTGCATCTAATATCCATTCAGAAAAATTACCTTTCTTTATTTCTTCAATCTGGGATAATAGCAAATCTTTTACTTCTTCTAAGTTCTGACCTGTATTTGGACTTCCGTAGAATCCGTGAACTGAATAATCATTCAGCATGTAAGGGAAACAGCCTCCTCCTACTAATTTTTGAGCTTGATTTAAATTAATATCAATTAAACCTGCAGAAGTATTGCTTAAAACCATATCAACCATTCTTAGCAAATTTGCATCTTTGGAATGTACTCCATTTAATCTGAACCCAACATACAGTCTTTCTGCTTCAGGACCATAGACATGAGTAATTTTTGGCGACACTATTTCTTCCTCTTTATAAACTTCAAATTTAGGATCATCTTTTCTTTCAAAAACACCAAAATATTTATTAATTAAAGTTATAACCTCATCATAATCAAAATCTCCAGACATACATATAGCCATATTGTTAGGCACATAATATTTATTAAAATATTTTCTAATTTCTTTAAGAGATGGATTTTTTAAGTGATTAATCGTCCCAATAGTTGTTTGTGTTCCATATTGGTGATTTGGAAATAAGCTTGACATTAATCCCTCAAACATTTTACTACCATCACTATCAAGAGATCTATTTTTTTCTTCGTAAACTGTTTCAAGCTCAGTGTGAAACAATCTGAAAACTGGCATTCTAAACCTTTCAGCCTCAATCTTTAACCACTTTTCAATTTGATTTGATGGGATATCATTAATATAAACTGTTTTTTCGTTTGATGTATATGCATTTGTACCTTTTGCGCCAATCCCACTTAACATTTTATCATATTCATTAGCAATACATAGCTTTGCAGCTTCACCTGAAATAGAATCAATTTGTTGCCATATCAAATCCCTATTAATTGTATCAGTCATTTCTATAGCGCGATATTCTTCATACAAAGCTTCAATTTTATCTAACAATACTTTTTCTTGCTTGTAATCTAATGATCCAAACTTGTCTGTACCTTTAAACAACATATGTTCTAAATAATGTGCTAATCCAGTTGCATCAGCCGGATCATTCTTACTTCCTGCCTTAACAGCAATACTTGTTTGAATCCGAGGTGCATCATCATAGGAAGATAGATATACTTTCATTCCATTATCAAGAGTATAAATTCTAGCATTTAAAGGATCATTCTCAATAAATTCATAGTTATTTTCAATCATCTGATTTTCTTTTTTTGCATTAATAGTTAAATAAACCCCAGCCAATACGACTAGTAATATTGTAATTATATTTTTTGTTGACATATTATTTTTTTAATTAATAATCAGGATCAAGACCTAATCTCGCCCCAAGTTTTGCTAAATTTTTATTTTCTTCAAACATTTTTTTATACTTATCTGAATTGGTATAAGGAACATCATTTTTATCAATTTCTTTAACTTCTGTTTCTAATTCTAATAAATCATTATTTAAACTATTTCTCAAGTAGGTAAGAATATTAATCTTTTCTTGTTCTATTAATTCTACCTGAGATGAATTACTTAAAATAATTTTAATTTTATTTTTCTCAATTAGCTCTGGAGAATTAATATTTAGATTTAATGCTAAATTTGATTTTTCTAAATCTTTAAAATGAGAAATCATTTCTTTCCATTTTTTCATTAGTAAATCAAGAGAAAAATCATCTGAATTAACGGTAAGAATCTCCTTTTTTGATTCAGCTTTCTCTTCAACATCATTTAAAGAACTTAAAATAGAAATAGTTTTTGACTTTAAACTTAAAGAGGTTGTATCGCTTTCTGGGAGTTTTGTTGAATCAATTAAAGGGGATGCTATTTCTGCTTGAATTTTAACTTTTGGATCATCTTCATTTTTGGTAATTGGATCAATTTGAAGAACTTCTGTTTTATTGTTATCAGAATTAGAATCTGATTTAGTTACTACAAATTTTTCATTTTTTTTTTTGGATTCTTCGTCAAAACCGTATGATGAAATTTGCATTAAACATATTTCAACTAATAATCTTTTATTGTTACTCGCTTTGTACTGTAGATCACAAGTATTAGCAAGTTTTAAAGCATTGACTAAAAATTTAATATTCATTAGTTCAGCTTGTTGAAGATATTTTTCTTTTAACGATTTGTTTACGGAAAAAAGACTTACTGTTTCTTTATTTTGACACAATAATAAAGTTCGTAAATGTTCAGACAATCCATTAATAAAATGCTGACCATCAAAGCCATTATCAATAATTTTATTAAAGATTATAAATAAAGAGCTAATATCATTTGAAATTAGATGTTCTGTGACATTAAAATAATATTGATAGTCAAGAATATTCAAATGATTAGCAACATCTGCATATGTTAATTTTTTATCTGAAAAACTAACCAATCTATCAAATAAAGATAGTGAATCCCTTAGAGCACCATCTGATTTTTCAGCAATTAAGAACAAGGCATCTTCATCTACCGTAATATTTTCTTGATCAGCAACATATTTTAAATTCTTTACAATATCATCGTTATTAACTCTTTTAAAATCAAAAATTTGACATCTAGACAATATTGTAGGAATAATTTTATGCTTTTCTGTTGTGGCTAAAATAAACTTTGCATGAACTGGCGGTTCTTCTAGGGTTTTAAGAAAAGCATTAAATGCTGCTTGTGATAGCATGTGTACCTCATCAATAATATATACTTTATATTTTCCAATTTGAGGAGGGACTCTCACCTGTTCAACTAAATTTCTTATATCGTCAACAGAATTATTTGAAGCAGCATCTAATTCGAAAATATTAAATGAAAAATCATCAATAGTGTCAGTACTATTAAAAATATTTATTTCCTTAGCAAATATTCTGGCACAAGTAGTCTTTCCAATTCCTCTTGGACCACAAAACAAAAATGATTGAGCTAATTGATTTGATTTTATAGCATTTTGTAATGTAGAAGTAACTGAAGATTGCCCAACAACTTGATCAAAAGTTTGTGGGCGATATTTACGGGCTGAAACTAAAAATTCACTCATATTTCAGGTTACTAAAATTGGATTACAAAATTAACATTTCTAGCAAAATAATTACCAAAAATCAATTCAAATTAAAATGTAATTGATATTTGCTTATTCTGTATAGTTTTTCTACATTTGCCGCCCGAAATAAATAATAAAAATTAATAAAATGAACAATTACGAAACCGTTTTCATTATGAATCCCGTCTTATCTGATGAACAGGTAAGGGAAACGGTAAA